>CETL01057735.1_pt1 | contig 51773 bp, 58 predicted proteins | sample 356371 | NCBI WGS metagenome assembly CETL01 (sample SAMEA2622518, study PRJEB7988) | marine metagenome | biome: marine biome (ENVO:00000447); feature: surface water layer (ENVO:00002042); material: "saline water (ENVO:00002010), including plankton (ENVO:xxxxxxxx)" | depth 5 m | reverse complement strand
GTACTATTGGCCATGTTGATCATGGAAAAACAACACTTACAGCTGCTCTTACTAAAGTAATGGGTGAAAAGCATGGTGGTGAATTTAAAGCTTACGATCAAATTGATAACGCGCCAGAGGAAAAGGCTCGTGGAATAACAATTGCTACTGCTCATGTTGAGTATGAATCAGATAGCAGACACTACGCACACGTTGATTGTCCAGGTCATGCTGACTATGTTAAAAACATGATTACGGGTGCCGCACAAATGGATGGAGCTGTTTTAGTTTGCTCTGCTGCCGATGGTCCAATGCCACAGACGCGTGAACATATCCTTTTAGCTAGACAAGTAGGTGTGCCACACATCGTTGTCTATTTAAATAAAGCAGATCAAGTAGATGACAAAGAACTTACAGATCTAGTAGAGATGGAAATTAGAGAATTACTTACAAAATATGAATTTCCTGGAGATGACGTTCCAATTATTACTGGTTCAGCATTAAAGGCAATAGAAGGTGATACCTCTGACATTGGAGTACCATCAATACAAAAGCTTATCGAAGCTATGGATAGTTTCATACCCGTTCCCGAACGACCAGTAGATCAAAAATTCTTGATGCCTATCGAAGATGTATTCTCAATCTCAGGTAGAGGGACTGTAGTCACAGGTAGAATAGAGCGTGGCAAAGTAAATGTTGGAGACGAAATTGAGATAGTTGGTATAAGGGAGACAACCAAAACAACATGCACAGGTGTCGAGATGTTTAGAAAACTTCTTGATGAGGGTGTAGCTGGTGACAATGTTGGTGTTTTACTTCGTGGAACAAAACGTGAGGAAGTGGAAAGAGGCCAAGTATTATGCATACCAGGATCAGTTAAACCTCATACCAAGTTCGAGTGCGAGATTTACGTGCTTTCTAAAGAAGAAGGTGGAAGACATACTCCATTTTTTGCTAACTATAGACCACAGTTTTACTTCAGGACTACAGACGTGACTGGTGCGATCGAGTTACCTAAAGATACAGAAATGGTGATGCCTGGAGACAATGTAAAAATGAAAGTTGAGCTAATTACTCCAATTGCTATGGAAGAAGGGCTAAAATTTGCGATTCGTGAAGGCGGAAAGACAGTTGGCGCAGGAGTTGTTGCAAAAATCATAGAGTAACAGTCAATCATCTGATCTAATTAGATAGATAGGCTAGTAGCTCAATTGGTAGAGCGACGGTCTCCAAAACCGTAGGTTGGGGGTTCGAGTCCCTCCTGGCCTGATGATTAGGAATGAAACCATGGCAGAATCAAAAGTCGAAGATAATAAGAATAATTCTCTATTGATGCTAGTCTCGTTGCTAGTGTTACTTACAGGCATTTTCTTATTTTATTATTTTTCTGAAGCTAGGCTATTCTACAGAGTGCTTGGAGTAATAACATCGATTGTAATTGCTGCTTCTATCGCATACAGAACAGATTTTGGTAAAACAGTGTTTAGTTATGTAGCCGATTCAAAAGTAGAGCTTAATAAAGTTACATGGCCCACCAAGCAGGAGACAACTCAAACAACTCTGGGCGTTATAGTGATAGTGGTGATAATAGGTGTGATACTCTGGCTACTTGATATGTTATTCGCATGGTCAGTAGGCACACTGTATGGAGTGAGATGAGATGAAGTGGTATGTCTTACAAGCTTACTCTGGGTATGAGAACAAAGTTAAGCAGTCTCTGGAGGAGATGATAAAGCGCGAAGGGTTGGAATCATCTTTTGGAGATATTCTTGTTCCAACGGAAGAAGTTTTAGAAATAAAAGAAGGCCAGAAAAAGAGAACAGAGAGAAAATATTTCCCAGGTTATGTGATGATAAAAATGGACTTGAATGATAATACTTGGCACTTAGTTAAAAGCTCACCTAAAGTTCTTGGTTTTGTGGGTGGCACCAGTGACAAACCTGTTCCTTTGGATAATAACGAAGCGGAGAATTTAATCCAATCAATGAGAGAAGATTCAGATCAACCGAGACCAAAAGTTATGTTTGAGACAGGTGAAATAGTCAGAATCACGGATGGACCATTTAATGATTTCAATGGAGAAGTGGAAAAGGTTGATTTTGAAAAAAATAGGCTTACAGTAAAGGTTTTGGTATTTGGGAAGCCAACACCAATTGAATTATCACTAACACAGGTTGAAAAAGGATAATGGCAGCAAAAGAATTAATCACACAAGTGAAACTTCAGGTTCCAGCTGGAAGTGCAAATCCAGCACCCCCAGTTGGCCCAGCGTTAGGACAACACGGTCTCAATATTCAGGACTTCTGTAAACAGTTTAACGACAAAACTAAGGACATTGAGAAAGGTTTAGCTATGCCGGTAGTTATAAATGTTTATAAAGATCGGTCGTTTGATTTTATTGTAAAATCAACACCTGCTTCTGTCTTGATTAAAAAAGCAGCTGGCGTACAAAAAGGAAGTGCAACTCCTCAAAGTAATAAGGTTGGCAAAATAACAAAAAAACAGCTCGAGGAGATAGTAAAGCAAAAAGAGGGAGATTTAAATGCAGGTGATATGGAGCAAGCGGTCAAAATAATAGCTGGGACAGCTCGCAGCATGGGAATTGAGGTTGAGTGATGAAATCATCTAAAAGACAAAAATTGATTACAGATAAAGTAGAGGAAGCGAAAACATATCCATTAAAAGAGGCAGTAGAAGTATGTCAATCTATGCCTAAAGTTAAATTTAATGAGACAGTCGATATAAGTATAAACCTCGGCGTGGACCCAAAGAAGTCAGATCAAAATGTAAGAGGATCGTCGTCTCTCCCTCATGGGGTCGGGAAGACTGCTAGAGTGGCTGTCTTCGCTGATGGACCAGAAGCATCGTCAGCTAAAAAAGCTGGCGCTGATATTGTTGGATATGAGGATCTAATCGAACAAATAAAAAAAGATAAGAATCTCGAGGCAGACATCGTTATTGCGACGCCAGATTGCATGAAGTTACTTGGCCAATTAGGAAGAATATTAGGGCCTAAAAATTTAATGCCTAACCCTAAAGAAGGGACAGTTACAAAAAATGTTAAAGATGCAGTAACTAACGCAAAAAAAGGACAAATAAGATACAAAACTGACAAGGCAGGTATTATACATGCACCTATTGGGAAATTAAATTTTGAGGCTGAAAAGCTTGTTGAAAACGCTAAAGCATTGATTGATGACCTTATAAAAGCCAAGCCAGCAAGCGCGAAAGGAAAATATATGAAAAATATTACAATTTCCTCTACTATGGGCCCCGGAATTAAGGTAGACTTATCCACAGTTGAGAAGAGAGGTTAGCACTTATGCCATTAAACATAGCTGAGAAAAAGGATCTTGTTAAGGAAGTAGCTAGTATAATCACCGAAGCTGACACCGTCTTAACTGCAGATTATCGTGGACTCACCGCAAATCAACTAAATGAATTCAGAAAAATTGCAAGGACACCTGGCATATACATAAAAGTAGTGAAAAATAACATGCTCAAAATGGCTCTAAAGGAATCAGCATATTCTGACCTTCATGGAAAAATCAAAGGTCCACAAATACTCGCAACTTCAAGTGAGAATCCAGGCGATTTTGCAAAATTAATTAAGAAGTTCATTGACGAGCATGAAAACATTGAATTAAAATCTCTAGCTTATAAAGGTAAGGAATTAGATTTAGCAGAAATTAAAAAATTAGCATCACTACCCACGTATGATCAAGCAATTGCGATGCTAATGTCTGTAATGCAGGCACCTATTCAAAAGTTAGTTTCTACTATGAACGCCGTGCCAACCAAGATAGTAAGAACTGTAGATGCTATTAAGCAATCAAAGAATTAGATAACCAGGAGAGCATAAGATGGCAGTAACAAAAGATGAAATTTTAGACTCTATATCCAACATGACAGTAATGGAGGTCGTAGAGCTCATTTCTGAAATGGAAGAGAAGTTCGGAGTAACAGCAGCAGCAGCAGCACCGGCGGCAGCACCAGCAGCAGCTGACGGAGGAGATTCTGCTGCAGAAGAGAAATCAGCATTTGATTTAACACTAGCTAATGCAGGCAGCAATAAAGTAGCAGTCATTAAAGCTGTGAGGGCAATAACTGGCTTAGGTCTCAAAGAGGCTAAAGAAAAAGCTGAGTCTGCTCCATGCGTTTTAAAAGAGGGAGTCGCTAAAGACGAAGCAGAAGAATTCAAGAAACAACTTGAAGAAGCAGGCGCTACTGTTGAGCTTAAATAATTTTTTTACAAATTAACTATTAGTATCAGCCCAAGAATTTGGGCTATTTATGCTATTGAGAAATATTAATGAAATATACATATACCGCTAAAAAAAGAATTAGAAAAAATTTTGGTAAACTTGGTGATGTTCTGCAGATGCCGAATTTGATAGAGCTCCAGTTGGAATCCTATAACAAATTTTTAGGAATCGGACATGACGGCAATATTGATAAAGGTAAATCAGGTCTACATGAAGTTTTTGAATCTGTGTTCCCAATTTATGACTATGCAAACAATTGCAAGTTAGAGTATCTGGGTTTCAAGTTAGGCAGAGAAGAATTCACCGAGGAGGAATGTAGAATAACCGGTAAAAGTTACTCAGTTCCATTGAAAGTTGATCTAAAGTTATCCGTAAATATAGATCCAAAATCTGCAGGTAAACTAGAAATTTTTGAGAACAAGGAAGTGTTCCTTGGCGATATGCCAATAATGACGAAATATGGCACGTTTATCGTCAATGGCACCGAACGAGTTGTTGTATCACAATTACATAGGTCTCCTGGGGTATTTTTTGATCATGATAGTGGCAAGACTCATTCTTCTGGAAAGTTATTGTTCTCAGCTCGAGTTATTCCATACAGAGGTTCATGGCTAGATTTTGAATTTGATCAAAAAGATGTTGTCTTTGCAAGAATAGATAGAAGAAGGAAAATTGCTTCAACCATAATCTTAAGAGCACTAGGGTACGATACAAGAGAAATATTAGATTTGTTCTATGATAGTAATAAGGTATCAATTGAAAAAGGTAAATTTTTTATCAATCAAAGTTTGTCAGACCTCAAGGGGAGTATTGCATTATTTGATATCCATCATGGCAAAAAGCTGATTGTTGGCAAAGGAAAACGAATTACTGCAAGACATGTAGAACTTCAAAAAAAATCTTCAATGAAGGGATTTTTCGTTCCCAATGAATCTCTTTATGGCAAAAGGATATCCACAGACGTAGTTGATAAAAAAACTGGTGAAATTTTATTAGCGTGTAATCAACAGATAACTCCTGAAGTTGTTGAGAATATTTTAGATTCAAATTTAGCTAATTTTCAAATCCTTCACACTAATGAACTTGATAGAGGTCCGTTTATATGTAATACACTGGACATAGACCCAACAACTAATCAAGAGACCGCGCTAATCGAAATTTATAGAATGATGAGACCAGGAGAACCTCCAACTAAAGAAGCTTCCGCGCAATTATTTACCAATCTTTTTCAGTCAGAAGAGAGATATGATTTATCAGCAGTTGGACGAATGAAATTTAACTCTCGTGTAGGTAGAACAGATGTTACGGGTTCAGGAGTATTATCTAATGAAGATATTATTGCGGTGTTAAAAACACTCTTAAACATAAGAAATGGTTTTGATAGTGTTGACGATATAGATCATCTCGGCAACCGAAGAGTAAAATGCGTCGGAGAAATGGTAGAGAATGTTTTTAGAATTGGGCTTGTGAGAGTTGAAAAAGCTGTAAAAGAGCGAATGAGCACAATGGAATTGGCAGATAAACTCCAACCTAAAGATATTATAAACTCGAAGCCTATCACAGCAACACTCAAAGAATTCTTTGGCACTAGCCAATTGTCACAATTTATGGATCAAAATAATCCACTTGCGGAAATAACTCATAAAAGAAGAATATCAGCTCTTGGCCCAGGTGGTCTAACTAGAGAAAGAGCTGGATTTGAAGTGAGAGATGTGCACCCGACTCATTATGGACGAGTATGCCCTATTGAAACACCAGAAGGACCAAATATTGGTTTAATTAACTCTCTTGCTACATATTCAAGGACGAATGACTACGGTTTTCTTGAAACACCTTACCGCATAGTAGAAAAAGGTAGAGTAAAAGAGCAAATAAAATGGTTATCAGCTATAGAGGAAGGTAAATACTACATAGCACAAGCAAACACCGAGTTAGACAAAAATAGTAAAATTCTTGGTGAGTTGATATCCTGCAGACACAATAATGAATTCACTATCACGTCTCCAGACAAGGTTGAGTTGATGGATGTATCCCCTAAACAGGTTGTCTCTGTTGCTGCTGCACTAATTCCGTTTCTTGAACATGATGACGCGAATAGGGCTCTTATGGGTTCTAACATGCAACGCCAAGCAGTGCCAATTTTAAAACCTCAAAAACCCCTTGTTGGTACAGGGATAGAGAAAACAGTGGCCATTGACTCTGGGGCATCTATCACTGTCAAACGTGGGGGAGTAGTTGATTATGTCGATGCATCAAGAATAATTGTTAATGTTAATGATGATGAAGTTGAGAGCACGAATGATACGGGTGTGGATATTTACCCACTAACAAAATATACACGCACGAATCAAAATACATGTATAAATCAAAGACCACTAGTTGCGACTGGAGATCAGATAGAGAAAGGCGATGTCATTGCTGATGGACCATCCACAGACTTGGGTGAATTAGCTTTAGGACAAAACCTACTTATTGCATTTATGCCATGGCATGGTTATAACTTTGAAGATTCAATTCTTGTATCTGAGAGAGTTGTTCAAGAGGATCGTTTCACATCTATACATATCGAAGAACTGGAGTGTATAGCTAGAGATACTAAACTGGGCTCTGAGGAAATCACATCAGATATACCAAATGTGAGCGAAAACCTTCTAAACAAACTTGATGAATCAGGCATTGTGTATGTAGGTGCTGAAGTTAAATCAGGTGATATCTTGGTGGGTAAAGTAACACCAAAAGGAGAGAGTCAACTCACACCAGAAGAAAAACTTCTGAGAGCTATTTTTGGTGAAAAAGCATCCGACGTCAAAGATACTTCATTAAAAGTACCGTCAGGCATGGATGGCACTGTTATAGATGTAAGAGTTTTTACAAGAGAAGGTATAGACAAAGATAAGAGAGCGGTCGAAATACAAGAGGATGCGATTCGAGATGCTCGAAAAAACCTTGAAGATGAGTTAAGAATTAATCAAGAAAATATTTTCGTAAGAACTCGAAAGCTTCTTCTTAATAAGCAAGTTTCAAAAGCACCTAATGATATAAAAGCAGGATCTAAATTAACTTCATCAATGCTAGAGTCTTTGTCGGATGAGGATCTATTTAAATTTAGACTCAAGACAGAGTCAGGGAATATTGCACTTGCATCACTTCAATCACAACTAGATGATTTGAGTAAAAAATTTAGTGAGGATTTAGAATTAACCACACAGAAGATCTCACAGCACGATGATCTAGGTCCGGGCATACAGAAAAAAGTTAAAGTATATTTGGCAGTGAAAAGAACACTTCAGCCAGGTGATAAAATGGCTGGTAGGCACGGTAATAAGGGCGTCATCTCACAAATAGTTCCTGTTGAGGATATGCCACATACAGAAGATGGACGACCAGTTGATATAGTGCTTAACCCACTTGGTGTTCCATCAAGGATGAATGTTGGACAAGTGCTTGAGACTCACTTAGGTTGGGCTGCTAGAGGCATAGGTTTTAAGATTGGTAATTTACTAGAGCAAAACAGTAATAGTAAAAAAATTAGATCTTATCTGACAGATGTTTACTCTTCTTGTCCGGGTTTTGATAAACACGATCTAAAATCTCTTAATGAATCAGAGATCGCAGTTCTAGCCAACAATCTTAAAGACGGAGTACCAATGGCAACCCCAGTTTTTGATGGCGCCTCTGAATTAGAGATTAAAGCTATGTTAAAGATCGCAGAATTACCAGAGAGTGGGCAAGCTGTTTTATTTGATGGTAGGACTGGGGAAAAATTTGAGAGGCCTGTCACGATAGGTTATATGTATATGATCAAGCTTAATCATCTTGTTGATGATAAGATGCACGCTAGGTCTACTGGGCCATATAGTCTTGTAACGCAGCAACCTCTTGGTGGTAAAGCTCAGTTTGGTGGTCAAAGATTTGGTGAAATGGAAGTTTGGGCCCTTCAGGCCTATGGAGCGTCCCATACACTCCAAGAAATGCTCACAGTCAAATCGGATGATGTAGCCGGGAGAAACAGAGTCTATAAGAACATAGTTGATGGACAGTATAATACTGAACCAAGCGTTCCAGAATCATTTAACGTATTACTTAAAGAGATAAGATCTCTAGGAATCAACATAGACTTAGATCAGGATAATAAAGAGGTATAAATTAATGAGAGATATGCTTAATTTACTTAAGAAACCAAATAAAGATGAGAGCTTTGACCATATTAAAATATCGCTTGCGTCACCAGATTTAATGAGATCTTGGTCATTTGGCGAAGTAAGAAAACCAGAGACAATTAACTATCGTACTTTTAAACCGGAAAGAGACGGTCTATTCTGCGCTAAAATTTTTGGTCCGATAAAAGATTATGAGTGCTTATGTGGTAAATACAAACGCTTAAAACATAGGGGAGTAATATGTGAAAAGTGTGGAGTTGAGGTTACATTATCAAAAGTAAGAAGAGATAGAATGGGACATATTGAACTTGCATCTCCAGTTGCTCATATATGGTACTTGAGATCCTTGCCTTCTAGGATAGGTCTAATGTTAGATATGACATTGCGTGAAATTGAGCAAGTACTTTACTTTGAGAGATATATTGTTATCGATGGTGGCCTATCAGTACTTGAAAAAGGACAATTATTGTCTGAGGAGTTATATCAGCAACATATTGAAGAACATGGTGGAGATATTAAGGCTGGGATGGGAGCAGAAGCAATCATGGAACTTCTATCTGAAATTGAACTTGAGAAAACATTCAATGATCTCAAAGAAGAAATAGCTAACACAAAATCTCAAGCGAAAAACAAGCGTAATGTAAAAAGATTAAAATTAATAGAGTCTTTCATTAAATCTGGAAACAGACCCGAGTGGATGATATTGTCTGTACTTCCAGTTTTACCACCTGATTTGAGACCACTAGTTCCATTAGAAGGAGGTAGATTTGCAACATCAGATCTCAATGACCTTTATAGACGAGTTATAAACAGAAATAACCGTCTTAAGAGACTTTTAGAGCTTAAAGCACCAGAAATAATCGTAAGGAATGAAAAAAGGATGCTTCAAGAATCTGTCGATGCGCTTCTTGATAATGGTAGAAGAGGTAGAGCTATTACCGGAACTAACAAACGTCCGCTTAAATCGCTTGCAGATATGATAAAAGGTAAAGGTGGAAGATTTAGACAAAACCTTCTTGGTAAGAGAGTAGATTACTCAGGACGCTCAGTCATAGTAGTTGGTCCTACGCTCCGTCTGCATCAGTGTGGCATACCTAAGAAAATGGCACTTGAGTTATTTAAACCTCATATATTTGGCAAGTTACATCTCAGAGGAATTACTACAACAATCAAAGCAGCTAAAAAAGTCGTTGAAAAAGAAGGTGAGGAAGTATGGGATATTCTCGACGAGATTATTAAAGAGTATCCAGTCATGTTAAACAGAGCTCCCACACTTCACCGACTAGGCATACAAGCATTTGAACCAATCTTGATAGAAGGCAAAGCAATACAGCTACACCCTCTTGTTTGCGCAGCATTTAACGCTGATTTTGATGGGGACCAAATGGCTGTTCATGTTCCTCTCTCTATAGAAGCTCAAGTAGAGACTCGAGTCTTAATGTTATCGAGTAATAACATTTTATCCCCATCAAATGGAAGTCCTATTATTGTGCCGTCTCAAGATATTGTGTTAGGCATATACTACATGTCTAGAGAAAAACCTAGTGCAAAAGGAGAAGGAATGATCTTCTGTGATGTCGAGGAAGTACTCAGGGCATATCAAGATAAGGTTGTTGAACTTCAAGCTAGAGTTAAGGTAAGGATTGAGGCAAACCATGAGGATAACCCGAGCCAAGAGAAAATAAGTCAAATTGTAGAGACAACAGTTGGTAGAGCAATTCTGGCAGAAATGCTACCAACAGAAATACCATTTTCATATATTAATAAAGACTTAGACAAAAGAGCAATCTCAGAATTATTTGACGCATCCTATAGGCTTGCGGGCTTGAAAGCAACCGTTGTACTTGCAGATCAAATTATGTATACGGGATTTAAATATTCTACAGTTGCAGGTGTTTCAATAGGGGTAAATGACATGGTAATACCTGAACAAAAAACTAAAATGGTTACCAGTGCAGAAAAAGAAGTTAAAGATATTGAAAAACAATATAATTCTGGTTTATTAACATCAGGCGAGAGATATAACAAAGTCGTAGACATATGGTCACACACAAATGATCAGGTCTCTCAGGCTATGATGAAGCAATTAGGCACAGAGTCTACAAAACTATCGAGTGGCAAGAACGTTGAACATAAATCATTCAACTCTATATATATGATGGCGGATTCTGGAGCTCGTGGATCTGCAGCTCAAATCCGACAGTTATCTGGTATGAGAGGATTGATGGCTAAACCAGATGGTTCTATTATTGAGACACCTATCACTGCAAACTTTAGAGAAGGCTTGGATGTCATGCAATATTTCATCTCTACACATGGCGCAAGAAAAGGACTTGCTGATACTGCACTTAAAACTGCAAACTCTGGCTATTTAACCAGGAGGTTAGTAGACGTTTCCCAAGATTTAGTTGTTACTGAGATCGATTGCTCAACAGAAAAGGGCATATTAATGAAACCTCTTATTGAGGGCGGCGATATTGTTGAACCTCTAAGAGAGCGAGTTTTAGGTAGGACACTTTTATATGACTTAAAGGATAAAAAATCAAATGTAATTATCACTTCCGGAACTATGCTTGACGAGAACAATGTAGACTTACTAGAACAAAATGCTATTGATGAGGTATGGGTGAGATCAGCAATTACTTGTGAAACAAGGCATGGTATTTGTGCAAAATGTTATGGTAGAGATCTTGCAAAAGGAAGAAGTGTTTCGGTTGGAGAGTCTGTCGGCGTTGTCGCTGCTCAGTCAATAGGAGAGCCAGGTACACAATTAACTATGAGGACTTTTCATATTGGTGGAGCGGCTTCTAGGTCAGTTGCTGCTAATAGTATAGAGGTTAAATCGTCTGGGACAGCTCGTTTCCACAATCTCAAAGTTGTTGTGAATACAAATGGAGATACAGTTGTTGTATCTAGATCAGGAGAATTAGGAGTAACAGATGCTAGTGGACGTGAAAAAGAGAGATATAAAATACCATACGGAGCTGTAATATCAATTAAAGATGGAGAAGCTGTTGAACTTGGACAAACAACTGTGAATTGGGATCCATATACAACTCCGATTATTACAGAAACCGCCGGGATTGTTAGTTTCGTTGATTTTGAAGAGGGAGTAAGTACAGAACAAGTTACAGATGAAGTTACTGGTATTTCATCAACTAAAATCAAAGATCAATCGAGCATTTCTTATGATAAGAACCTAAAACCGATGGTTAAACTTGTTGATAACAAAGGAAAGGATTTACTCATTGCTAATTCAAGCTTGCCAGCACATTACATTTTGCCATCTAAATCTATTGTTACACTAACTGATGGAATGAAGGTGGGAATAGGAGATACAATCGCAAGAACACCAAGAGAGACATCGGGTACCCGAGATATAACTGGTGGCCTACCAAGAGTTGCCGACCTTTTCGAAGCCAGACAACCCAAAGATAAGGCTGAACTTGCTGAAAAAACTGGAGTTGTATCATTTGGTAAAGAAACTAAGGGCAAAAGAAGGCTTGAGATTACTTACATAGATGACAATGGAGAAGAACAAAAACATGTGCAAATGTTAGCAAAAACAAAATTATTAAATGTCTTTGAAGGTGCAAAAGTTGAGCAAGGTGAGGTGATATCCGAAGGTGAATTAGATCCTCATGATATTTTAAGATACCGAGGCGTAACACAATTAGCAGAGCATATAGTTAAAGAGGTTCAAGATGTTTATAGGCTCCAAGGAGTATCAATAAATGATAAACACATTGAAGTAATATTGAGACAAATGCTTAAGAAGGTTGAAATTGAAAATAGTGGTGACACAGACTTATTGCTGGGCGAGCAAATGGAAAAAACTGCAGTGTTAGAAATAGCAGATAATCTTAAAGCTGTAAAACCTGATGCAACAATGCCTAAATACAGGTCAATACTTCTTGGTATTACAAAAGCATCTCTTGTTACAAATTCATTTATCTCTGCCGCATCTTTCCAAGAGACGACCAGAGTATTAACCGATGCAGCAGTCAATGGAAAGAAAGACTACTTAAGAGGACTAAAAGAAAATGTAGTTGTAGGTCGTCTGATACCATGCGGCACGAGTCTCTCTGTTAAAAGAAATGAAGCTAAGCTCAATAAAACGAGAATTATTGAACAAGAGTTAGCTGAGGAAATGACTGCTTTACCAGACGTTCCTACTGAGCAGACTAAAGAGGAAGATGTCCCATCAGAGACAGTTTAAATACCGCTTTAGTACAAAGTTTTGTTGCAAAATAACCTAGATAGCTATATCCTTGCGAATAGTATTTTTTAGTATTTATTAGATATGACAACGATTAATCAATTAGTCAGAAAACCAAGAAAGAGCAAGGTCTACAAAACAGCAGTCCCTGCTTTAGATTCCTGTCCGCAGAAAAGAGGTGTATGTACAAGAGTTTATACGACTACACCAAAAAAGCCGAATTCAGCCCTTCGTAAAGTAGCTAGAGTCAAACTGACTAATGGACAAGAAGTAACATCGTATATTGGTGGTGAAGGTCATAATCTACAAGAACACTCCGTCGTCGTTATTAGAGGTGGTCGTGTTAAAGACCTACCAGGTGTTCGTTACCACATTGTTAGAGGTAGCCTAGACACACAAGGTGTCGAGAACAGAAAGCAAGGCCGTTCCAAGTACGGTACAAAGAGACCAAAGTAGTTATGCCAAGAAAAAGATTAATACCGAAAAAAAAGCTACAGCCTGACCCAATATACAACAGTGTTTCTGTTACACGTTTTACTAACATGATCATGAGTGATGGTAAAAAAAGGACCGCAGAAAAAATTATATACAGCGCTCTAGAGATTATTGGAAAAAACAGCAAAGATGATCCGCTATCTATGATGGACAAAGCTCTCCAGAATGTTAGCCCATCCATAGAAGTAAAATCAAGACGAGTTGGTGGCTCGAATTATCAAGTGCCGGTTGAAGTCAATCCACGAAGAAAATTGTCTCTAGCAATGCGATGGATTCTTGAAGCAGCATCCAAAAGAAACGAAAAATCCATGAAAAATAAATTAGCCTCTGAGCTAATGGATGCTTATCAAGGCAAAGGCTCTGCAGTTAAGAAAAGGGAAGATGTTCACAAGATGGCAGAAGCGAACAAAGCTTTCGCACATTATAGGTGGTAGAAATGGCAAGAGATACTTCAATAGAACAATACAGAAATATCGGAATCATGGCACACATTGATGCTGGAAAAACAACAACTACAGAGCGTATTCTTTACTACACTGGTATATCTCATAAAATAGGCGAAGTTCATGATGGTGCAGCAACCATGGATTGGATGGAGCAAGAACAAGAGAGGGGTATAACCATTACATCTGCTGCAACTACTTGTTTCTGGTCTGGTAGTTCGCAACAATTTGATAATCACAGAATAAATATTATTGACACACCTGGTCACGTTGATTTTACCATCGAGGTAGAGAGGTCATTGCGAGTGTTAGATGGAGCAGTAGCTGTTTTTTGTGCGGTAGGAGGTGTTGAGCCACAATCAGAAACTGTGTGGCGTCAAGCTAATAAATATCAGGTGCCTAGGATGGTTTTCGTCAATAAAATGGATAGAGCTGGCGCAGATTTCTTTAGGGTTGTTGAGCAAATTAAAACAAGACTGGGGTCAAATCCTGTTCCACTTCAGGTACCAATTGGCTCAGAGGATTCATTTAAAGGTGTTGTTGATTTGCTTACAATGAAATCAATCATCTGGGATGATGCTTCGATGGGAATGAAATTTGAAACAGGCGATATACCCTTAGAATTACAAGAGCAATCAAATAAACTTAGAGAACAATTACTTGAAACTGCTGCAGAGGCGAGTGAAGAACTTATGGATGAATACTTAAATAATGGTGATCTATCCGTGGCTGATATCATTAAAGGACTCAGAATAAGAACTTTATCAAATGAAATCGTTTTAGCTATGTGCGGAACAGCTTTCAAAAATAAAGGAGTACAGGCAATGCTTGACTCAGTAATTAATTTTATGCCATCACCAGTGGATGTTCCTGCTATCAAAGGTATTCTAGATGATAAAGATGAAACTCAGGCCGAGAGAAAATCATCAGATGAGGAGCCTTATTCTTCACTTGCTTTTAAGATTGCAACAGATCCTTTTGTAGGGTCGCTTACTTTTTTTCGAGTTTACTCTGGTATCTTGAAAGCTGGAGATACGGTATATAACTCAGTCACAAGAAAAAAAGAGAGGATTGGAAGAATTTTACAAATGCACGCTAATGATAAAAAAGACGTCAAAGAAGTACGAGCTGGTGATATTGCAGCAGCTGTTGGTTTGAAAGATGTGACTACAGGAGACACTTTATGTACACCTGATTCAATTATAACTCTAGAGAGAATGGAATTCCCTGACCCAGTGATTTCTATTGCGGTAGAACCAAAAACGAAAGCCGATCAGGAAAAAATGGGTTTGGCTCTGAGTAAACTAGCTCAAGAAGATCCTTCATTTAAAGTTACAACAGATCAGGAATCTAATCAGACAATTATCTCTGGCATGGGCGAGCTTCACCTTGAAATTATTGTTGACAGACTTAAAAGGGAGTTTTCAGTTGAGGCAAACGTAGGTAAGCCACAAGTAGCATATAGAGAAACCATAAAAACATCCATTGAACAAGAAGCCAAGTATATTAAACAAAGTGGTGGTAGGGGGCAGTATGGTCATGTTTGGCTCAAGCTAGAACCTCAAGAATCTGGTAAGGGTTTTGAATTTGTTAATGCAATTGTGGGTGGAGCGATACCTAGAGAATTTATCAATCCTGTAGAAAAAGGTGTTAAAGAACAAATGGAGAACGGCGTAATTGGGGGCTTTCCTGTTGTTGATGTCAAGGTAACATTATTTGATGGCTCTTTTCACGATGTCGACTCCTCTGAAGTAGCTTTTAAGGTTGCAGCGTCTCAAGCCTTCAAAGAAGGAGCAAAAAAAGCAAAAGCTGTTATTCTTGAGCCTATAATGTCTGTCGAAGCTGTAACACCAAAAGATTATCTGGGTGATGTTACTGGGGATCTAAATAGAAGACGCGGAATAGTCTTGGGCATGGAGGATACTGTTTCTGGAAATGTCGTTAAAGCCGAGGTTCCACTCTCTGAAATGTTTGGTTACTCAACCTCATTGAGGTCGATGTCACAAGGGAGAGCTACTTATACAATGGAATTCACGAAATACGCAGAGTTACCTAGTAATGTAGCAGAAACTCTTACTAAGCAGGCATCATAATGGTAGAGAAGAAAACAACAAAAGTAACAAAGAAAAGAACTAATTCTAAAGTTACGAAAAAAACAAAAGTAACCAAGAAGAAGACAACCACTAAGAAAAAGGTTGTCTCAAAAAAAAAGGTTTCAAAAAAAACAGTAGCTAAGAAGAAAACCGAAACTAAAAAAGACAATCAAGTTTCAAAAACAAAAGAAAGCAACAAAACTTCAAAAAAATCACCAACTAAATCATCAGCTCAAACTATAAGAATAAGACTAAAAACTTTTGATCACAAGTTGATAGATGTATCTGCTAAAGAAATCGTTGAAACTGCAAAAAGAACTGGAGCACGAGTCCTAGGCCCAATTCCCTTACCAACAAAAAAAGAGCGTTTTACAATATTAGTATCTCCTCATGTAGACAAAAACGCCCGTGATCAATACGAAATCAGAACACACAAGAGATTGATGGAAATCATTGAGCCTACAGATAAAACTGTTGATGCGCTAATGAAGTTAGACTTGGCAGCAGGCGTTGATGTTCAGATCGAATTAAATTGATTTTTTTCAAATAAAACATACATATACATCAAATTTTATGTTAAAATTCAGCACATTTTGCAGAAAAATAGCATATTAACTTTATCATTTTGAGGATAATAAAATGAGTCTAGGCATGATTGGGCGTAAAGCCGGTATGACAAGAATCTTTGATAGTTCGGGAATATCAGTCCCAGTGACTGTGATTACCTTAGGTCCGAATATTATCACTCAGATAAAAACATTAGAAAGAGATGGTTATGAAGCTGTCCAAATTTCATATGGAACAAAAAAAGAGTCAAAATTACCAAAACCATTATTAGGACACTACAAAAAAAATTCTCTTACTCCAGGCGAGGGGCTAATTGAATTTCGATTAAATAAGAGTGAACTAGAAAATTTAGAAATTGGTCAGTCACTTAATCTTGATATTTTCAAAGAAGGTGAGCATGTTGATATAACAGGAACAACAATTGGCAAAGGTTTTCAAGGCGGGGTAAAGAGACATCATTTTAAAACGCAAGATGCAACACATGGAAATTCTCTATCACATCGTGCGTTAGGTTCTACAGGTCAATGTCAAGATCCAGGTAGGGTCTTTAAAGGTAAGAAGATGCCAGGTCAATTAGGTAATGTCAAAAATACAATACAGAACTTAGTAATTGTAAAAATCATAGAAGAAGATAATGTTATTTTAGTAAAAGGATCTATCCCCGGTCATGATGGTGCAAAAGTAGTTATTAAACATACAAAGAAAAAATATACATTGAAAAAAATACTATCAGAGGAAGCACAGCCAGAGGATAAAACAAACGAAAATACAGTGACCGATAATAACCAAACAGATAGCAAAACAATCTCAGCAGAAGGACAGTCCTCAGAAAAAGAAACACCAAAAGAACCCGCACCAAAAGAAGAAGCATCTAGTGAGGAAAATAAAAGTTAATGGCGAAAACAGATTTAAACAAATTATTCAATAGAGATTTTAATGAAGCACTAGTTCACCAAGTGACTGTTGACTATATGACCAACCATCGATCAGGTACAAAAGCTCAGAAAAATAGATCTGCTGTAAGTGGTGGTGGTGCCAAACCAAGGCCACAAAAAGGCTCTGGTCGAGCAAGAGCTGGAACGACAAGATCGCCAATCTGGAGAACAGGCGGCGTTACATTTGCTGCTCAAAATAAAAATTATAATAAAAAAATTAATAAAAAAATGTATAAAGCTGCACTTAATTGTATTTTTTCTGAGTTACTAAGAAAAAAGAAACTCCATTACGTAGAGGACTTCAATGTTGAAAGTTCCAAAACAAAGTCTTTTATCAAAGAACTTTCAAAATTGAAGATTGATAATTCTCTATTTATAGTAAACGATGAAAAGATCAATGTTTTTCTTGCAGGCAGAAACTTGAAAAATATAGAAGTAGTAAGTCCTCTTGGAGTTAACCCATATAATTTAATGAAGTACAATAATGTTGTTATTGACTCTCAAATTGTAGATAAACTTGAGGTGCTAGCATCATGAATAAAGAAAGAATTATGAAGATAATTGTTGCCCCAAGAGTCTCAGAGAAAGCCTCACTCAAGGCTGATGTTGAGAGACAACATGTCTTTTCTGTCCTAAAAAATGCAAAAAAATCTGAGGTGAAAAAAGCTGTCGAAATTATGTTCAATGTTGAGGTTGAGCAAGTTCGCTTGTTAAATATGAATGGAAAGCATAAACGTCTTGGAAAAATTTTTGGTAAAACAAAAGACTGGAAAAAAGCTTATGTGAAACTTAAAGAGGGTTTTGATATAAGCTATGGTGAAACAGAGACAACAACATGAGCCTTATTAAATCAAAACCTACTTCTCCTGGCAGACGTTTTAGAGTAAAGATAAAAGACGAGTCTCTTTACAAAGGTAAGCCATATCCAGGATTGACACAAAAATCTAAAAAATCTGGTGGGAGAAATAATCAGGGTCGTATTACCACTCGTCATATAGGTGGAGGTCACAAAAGAAAATACAGAATAATTGATTTTAAAAGAGACAAAGATAATATAAATGCAAAAGTTGAGAGACTTGAATATGATCCAAACAGAAATGCTAACATCGCCCTTTTACTATATTCAGATGGTGAGAGAAGATATATTATTGCACCAAAGAGTTTAAAAACAGGTGATAGCGTAATTTCTGGAAAGGATTCAGCTATCAGTGTTGGTAACTCCTTGCCACTCAAGAATATACCTGTTGGAACACAAGTACATTGTATCGAGATGAAGCCAGGCAAAGGAGCTCAAATAGCAAGGAGTGCTGGAACAGTAGCTCAGATCGCTGCTTTAGAGGGTGAGTATGCCACTCTTAAACTAAAATCTGGTGAAATGCGTAAAATTAATTCCAATTGCAGAGCAACAATTGGCGAGGTTGGTAATAGCGAGTACAACCTTCAGTCTTATGGTAAAGCTGGTGCGAAGAGATGGCTTGGTATACGTCCTACTGTAAGAGGTGTTGCCATGAACCCCATAGATCATCCTCATGGTGGTGGTGAAGGAAAAACTTCTGGAGGCCGAGATCCAGTCTCCCCTTGGGGTACTCCAACAAAAGGATATAAAACAAGATCTAATAAGAGAACCTCCTCTATGATAATCAGGAGACGTGCTTCTAAAAGGAGGGCTAAATAGATGACAAGATCACTCAAAAAAGGGCCATTTATTGATTATCATCTCCAGAGTAAAGTTGAGAAGGCTCTAGAGAGTAATGATAAACGACCAATAAAAACTTGGTCAAGAAGATCGGTTATTTCGCCAGATATGGTGGGTTTAACCATATCAGTACATAATGGCAAACAACATATACCAGTCTATGTGAGTGAAAATATGGTGGGACACAAATTGGGAGAATTTTCTCCTACGAGGGTCTTTAAAGGTCACTCTGGTGATAGGAAAGCAAAGGCAAAATAAATGGATACACGAGCAATTTTAAAATATCAAAGAATATCTGCACAAAAATGCAGACTTGTAGCTAATTCTGTAAGAGGTCTGAGAGTAGATCAAGCTCTTCAGTTTTTAGAGTTTAATAATAAAAAAGCATCTAAAATGATTATGAAAGTGTTAGAGTCTGCGGTAGCTAACGCAGAAAATAATAACTCATTAGACATAGATGAGTTGATTGTTAAAAATGTCTTTGTTGATGAAGGACCAATGGCAAAAAGACACATTCCAAGAGCAAGAGGAAGAGTAAACCAAATTCTAAAAAGAAGTAGCCACATAACAGTCATAGTTTCAGACGGCAAGGAGAATTGATATGGGACAAAAAGTTCATCCAACAGGTATTAGACTAGGCATTTCCACAGATTGGAACTCTAAATGGTATGCTTCAACAAGAGAGTACTCAAAATTTCTGCTAGAAGATATTAAAATCAGAGATTATTTAAGGGATAAACTCAAGCAAGCTCAAGTTAGTAAAATACTAATTGAGAGACCAACCAAAGAATGTGTTATTACTGTTTTTTCATCAAGACCAGGTATCGTTATCGGAAAAAAAGGCGAAGATATAGAGAAATACAGAGATAAAATCTCCAAAATCATTGGAATTCCAAAAAACACTATCAAACTGAATGTAAACGAGATCAAAAAGCCCGAACTTGATGCACAACTTGTCTCTGAGGGCATTGCTCAACAACTAGAACGAAGAATAATGTACAGAAGAGCTATGAAACGTGCTGTAACAAACACCATGAGACTCGGAGCACTAGGCATTAAAGTTAATGTTGCTGGAAGACTAAATGGTGCTGAAATTGCTCGAAGTGAATGGTACAGAGAAGGAAGGGTGCCATTACATACTCTAAGAGCAAATATCGATTATGGCTTTTCAGAGGCGCTCACTACTTATGGTATTATCGGCGTCAAAGTATGGATTTACCATGAAGACGAAAAAGAAGATGATAATGAGAAAACAGTAGTAAAGAAAACTAAAGAATAAATCGAGATTAAGAAATGTTACAACCAAAAAAAACAAAATATAGAAAACAACAAAAAGGAAAGCTGCGTGGTTTTGCAACCTCAGGAGCCAAAGTAAGTTTTGGCGAATATGGACTCAAAGCCTTGACTCGTGGTCGTGTAACCGCGAGACAAATTGAGGCAGCAAGACGTGCCATGACTAGGCATATTAAACGTGGTGGGAAAGTTTGGATAAGAATTTTTCCTGACGTTCCAATCACAAAAAAGCCAGTTGAGGTCAGGATGGGTAAAGGAAAAGGTAATGTTGAATACTGGGTAGCAAAAATTCAGCCAGGTAAAGTTTTATATGAAATGGAAGGAGTCACTGAGGAAGTAGCTAGAGAAGCATTTAGGCTTGCCGCTGCAAAATTACCTATACTAACCTCATTTGTAAATAGGGCAATTATGTAATGAAATATCAAGATTATCTAAAAAAGACAAATGATGAGCTTCAAATCGAGTTAGAGAAACTTCTCAAAGAAAGATTTGAGCTTAAGATGCAAAGAGGATCAGGATTAAGCCCAAAACCTCATCTTTTTAAACAGAATAAAATTAACATAGCAAGAATTAAAACAGTTTTAAGTAATGGTAATAGAGAGAAATGATTGATAAAAAAGTTAAAACATTATCCGCAAAGGTAGTAAGTAATAAAATGGATAAATCAGCTACTGTTTTAGTTGAGCGACAGGTTAAACACCCTGTCAACGGAAAGTTTATAAAACGCTCAAGCAAATTTCATATTCATGACGAACACAATAGTTGCGAGGTTGGTCAAATAGTTATGATAAGACAATCAAGACCAATATCAAAAACTAAATCATGGGTATTAGTTAATGAGGACAACAAATGATTCAGATGCAGACAACTCTTCAATCAGCTGATAATAGTGGCGCAAGAAAACTAATGTGCATCAAGGTGCTAGGTGGTTCACATCGACAATTTGCCACTATTGGTGATGTTATTAAAGTGACAGTTAAAGATGCTATACCAAAAGGCAAAGTTAAAAAAGGAGAGGTATACAACGCAGTTATTGTTAGAACAAAAAAAGGTATCAGACGGCCTGACGGCTCTGCAATAAGATTCGATAGTAATGCAGTTGTCCTACTAGATAATAAACTTGAACCGCTTGGAACTAGAATTTTTGGACCAGTAACAAGAGAATTAAGAGCGCTCACTTTTATGAAAATTGTGTCATTAGCACCAGAGGTATTATGAGAAAATTAAGAAAAGGTGACTCTGTAATTGTAATAGCCGGAAAAGATAAAGGTAAAAAAGGCGAGGTTCTCAAAGTGATTGATGAGAATAAACTTATTGTAACCAATGTCAATTTAGTTAAGAAGCATACCAAACCAAATCCTAACAAGGAGGAAACTGGTGGCATCATTGAGAGAGAAATGCCTTTGAGTATTTCAAATGTGATGATATTTAATCCAATAACAAAAAAGGCAGATAAAGTGGGTTGTAAAACTCTAGAAAATGGTAAAAAAGTCAGAATTTATAAATCTAACAAAGAGGTCATAGATATCTAATGAATACTTATCAAGAGTTTTATAGAGATAACATCGTACCCTCATTGAAAGAGCGATTAAAGTTATCTAGCGCCATGGAGGTACCGAGGTTATTAAAAATTACCCTAAATATGGGATTAGGGTCTGCCACTGGTGACAAAAAAGTTTTAGAATCAGCCCAAAAGGAATTAACTGAAATATCAGGTCAAAAAGCTGTGCTAACTTATGCCAAAAAATCTATAGCAAATTTTAAACTTCGTGAGGGAATGCCTATTGGTTGTAAAGTAACGCTTAGGAAAGAAAAAATGTATGACTTTTTTGAAAAACTGATTAAAATATCTTTGCCTAGAACAAGAGATTTTAGAGGGCTAACCACAAGTTCTTTCGATGGCAGAGGGAATTATACACTTGGTGTTAAAGAGCACATAATTTTTCCCGAAATTGATTTTGACAGAATAGATAAAATTAAAGGCTTAGATATTTGTATAACGACAAGTGCTAAAAATAACGAGGAGGCAATGGAATTATTGAAAGAGTTTAATTTTCCATTTAAGTAACATGGCTAGATCATCAATAATACAAAGAGAAAAGAAAAGAGAGAGTCTTACTGAGAAATACTCAGCTAAGAGGTTGTCAATTAAAAGTAAATTAAAAAAAGAGGATTTATCTTTTGAAGAGGCTAGTCAATTGCGTAAGCAGTTACAGAAACTCCCACTCAACTCACTGCCGATAAGAAGAAGAAAAAGATGCTCTCTTACCGGGAGACCGCGTGGAGTTTATCGAAAATTTTCACTTGGAAGGTCTAAATTGAGAAAAGCTGCAATGAGAGGAGATATACCTGGTTTAACAAAGGCAAGTTGGTAATTAATTATGAGCATGAATGATACAATATCTGATTTACTTACTAGGATAAGAAATGCACAAAGAGCACACAAAGATGATGTTCTTATTCCGTATTCTAAAATTAAATTCTCAATATGTGAGGTATTACTAAATGAGGGATATATTACATCATTGGATGTGGAAGGTGATTCTAAAAAATATATCAAAGTCATACTCAAATATTACGAAGGTAAGCCTGTGATTGAATATATCAAAAGGGAGAGCAGGCCTGGACTAAGAGTATTTAAATCTGCTAAAGAAATACCTAGTATAAATAATGGGTTAGGTATTTGTATAGTCTCAACTTCAAAAGGAGTAATGACTGATAAGCAGGCAAAAGAAAATAATTGTGGAGGGGAGATAATTTGTTCTGTCTCGTAATATTATGTCTAAAGTAGCAAGAAAACCAATACAGCTCTCCGATAAGGTCAAACTGATTGTTCAGACAAACCAAGTTTTAGTAGAAGGCCCATTAGGTAAACTAGAATTTAGTAAGAGCGAGGGTATTTCTGTTGTGCAAAAGGATGATTCTGTTTTGGTTGAGACGAAGAATGAGGAACTGAGGGCGTTATCAGGCACAACTAGAGCACTACTATCTAATATGGTTCATGGTGTAAGCGTCGGTTGGAAAAAAACTCTCAAACTTGTAGGTGTTGGATATAGAGCAAAGTCTCAAGCTAATCTTCTTGAGCTCACAGTTGGATTTTCTCATCCTGTTAAATTCCCGATACCAGAAGGTCTAAAAATTGAGACACCATCTCAAACAGAAATTATCATTAGTGGTGTCGACAAACAACAGGTAGGACAAGTAGCTTCAGAAATTAGAGCAATTAGGCCGCCAGAGCCATATAAAGGCAAAGGCATAAGATATGATGATGAAAACGTAGTCAAAAAAGAGGCTAAGAAAAAATGATTGGAAAGAACCAAAATAAAAAAGTTGCACGGTTAAGAAGAGCAAAAAAATCTAGACAAAGAATTTGTGAATCTGGCTCACATCGATTAAGTGTTTTTAAATCACTTAATCATCTTTATGTTCAAGTAATTACACCAAATGGTGATAGAGTCATCAAAACAATATCGTCTAACCAGAAGAGCTTAAAAACTAAAGTGAAATCAAATAACGTTGAAGGGTCAAAAGTAATTGGAAAAATTGTTGCAGACTTTCTCAAAAAAGAAAAAATAGATAAAATCGCGTTTGACAGATCAGGCTACAAATATCATGGAAAAATTAAAGCGCTCGCTGAATCAATTAGAGAAAATGGAGTTAATATATAATGGTATCAGAGGAAAAAAAGACAGATTATATTGAAAAACTCGTAGCAGTTAATAGGACAGCTAAAGTTGTTAAAGGTGGTAGACAATTTGGATTTACTGCTCTTACCGTTGTTGGTGATGGTAATGGCAGAGTTGGCTATGGGTACGGTAAAGCGAAAGAGGTACCAATCGCGATCCAGAAAGCTATGGAAAAAGCAAAAAAGAATATGATCACTGTCGCTCTTAAAAAAGGGACCCTCTTTCATCCAGTAACTCACTCACATGGTTCTGCAAAAGTTTACATGCAGCCCGCAGGAGAAGGAACAGGAGTGATTGCGGGTGGAGCAATGAGAGCAGTATTTGAGGCAACAGGTGTTCATAACGTACTTGCAAAAAGCATTGGTTCAACGAACCCTATAAATGTAGTTAAAGCAACCGTGAGAGGTCTTGAGTCTATGTTCTATCCTGCTTATATTGCAGCAAAACGAGGGAAAAAAACTAGTGAGTTATAATGGCGAACAAGAATATTAAAATCAGACAAAAAAAGAGTACGATTGGGTGTACAGCTAAGCAGATTGCTTGTATCAAAGGTCTAGGTTTACGCAGAATCAACCATATTGTCACACTTAAAGACTCTCCGGAGATACGTGGGATGATGAAGGTTGTAAATCATATGATTGAGGAGACACACTAGTATGAGCAGTTTATTAAGTGAATTAAAACCAAAAGTTAGTAGTAGGTCTTCTAGGAAGAGAGTAGGTCGCGGGATTGGTTCAGGCACAGGAAAAACATGCGGCAGAGGCCACAAGGGTCAAAAATCAAGAGCTGGAGGTCAAGTCCAAGTTGGTTTTGAAGGAGGCCAAATGCCACTTCAAAGAAGATTACCAAAAGTTGGTTTTACATCTAGAGTTAACAGGTTATCTGCTGAACTCAAATACGATCGACTTTCTAAGATTAAAGAAGCTGAAGTTACAATAGACTTACTTAAAAAATATAAATTGATAAACAAGAAGATACAGAAGGTTAAAATAATCGGGCCTTGCACAATGAAAGAGAAAAAATCTATTAAAGGAATGTCGTGTACAAAATCTGTCATGGAGCATATTGGTAAATAATTATGTCTAGATTGAGCAATAACACAGCAACAAGCATTGGCGGACTGACTAAGTCCAACGAACTTAGGCAGAGAGTATTCTTTGTAGTTTTTGCTTTAATCGTATTTAGGCTAGGAAGCTTTATTACTCTGCCTGGCATAGATCCATCTGTTATGCAATTTTTGTTCGATCAACAACGAGGAAGCATACTAGATATGTTTAATATGTTCTCTGGCGGGGCTTTGTCTCGAATGTCGATTTTTGCTCTAGGTGTCATGCCTTACATATCAGCTTCAATTATCATCCAAATGATGACACATGTCTATTCACCACTAATCCAGCTAAGAAAAGAGGGAGAGAGAGGTAGAAAGAAAATTACTAGTTATACAAGGTATTTCACTGTAATACTCGCAATTCTTCAGTCAGCTGGTGTTGCAAATGCTCTGCAGAATCAAAATACTGCAAGTACAACTCTTGTCCTTGATCCAGGAGTAACCTTTTTACTAATAGCTGTCACTACTCTCGTAACCGGAACAATGTTTCTAGTTTGGCTAGGAGAGCAAATCACAGAGAGAGGAATAGGCAATGGTATTTCTATAATTATCTTTGCAGGCATTGTCGCTGGACTTCCATCTGCGATAGGTAACACAATAGATTTAGCAAGAAACGGAGAACTACAGGGTTTCACTGTAATCTTGATATTTTTATTGGTCTTAATCATTACCGCATTTGTAATTTATATAGAGAGAGGGCAAAGAAAGATACCAATTAACTACGCTAGGAAAATGCAAGGTAGAAAAATGTACGCAGCTCAAAGTTCTCACCTCCCATTAAAAATAAATATGGCTGGTGTAATCCCTCCAATATTTGCATCTGCTATAATATTATTCCCAGCTACTATTGCTAGTTGGAGCAGTTCCAGTAGTGAAGGGAGTGTAATTCAGAATATCGCACTATCGCTATCACCAGGTCAGCCCTTGTACATAATGCTTTATGCATTTGCGATTATTTTCTTTTGTTTTTTCTACACAGCTTTGGTCTTTAACTCAAACGAAACAGCTGATAACCTTAAAAAATCTGGAGCATTCATACCTGGTATAAGACCCGGAGATCAAACAGCTAAATATATTGATGATATTACTACCAGACTTACAACAGTTGGAGCTATATACATTACAGCTGTATGTTTACTTCCAGAATTCTTAATTCTCTACTTTAATGTCCCATTTTATTTCGGTGGAACATCACTATTAATTGTTGTAATAGTAGTTATGGATTTGATGGCACAAATCCAAGCCCATCTTCTATCACATCAATACGAGGGAATGATGAAGAAAGCTAATCTGAAAGGAATTGGGGGAGGTCTTAGATAAATGAAAGTAAGAGCATCTGTAAAAAAATTATGTCGAAATTGTAGAGTCATAAGACGCAACAGGGTTGTGAGGATTATATGTAGTAAAGACCCAAGACATAAACAAAGACAGGGTTAAATAGGTTGTATTAAATGAAAATGAAATATAAAATGACGTCCGAGAGTAATTAAATGGCAAGAATAGCAGGTATAAATTTACCAAATAATAAGCACATCTGGATAGCTTTAACTTCTATTTACGGTATAGGAGAAACTAGAGCTAACAAAATTTGCTTTGATTCTGGCGTTGATAGGGCTAAAAAAGTAAAAGACTTAAGCGAACAGGACCTAGAAGTCTTAAGAAATTTTGTAGAAAAATATCAGCTTGAGGGTGATCTTAGAAGAGAAAATTCAGTAAATATCAAACGTTTAATGGATATTGGTTCATATAGAGGTATTAGACATAGAAAGAGTCTACCCCTAAGAGGACAACGAACAAAAAATAACAGCAGGACTCGAAAGGGCCCAAGGAAAATACTTAAGGCTAAATAATGGCAGTTAATAAAACAAAGAAGAAAAAAGAGAAAAAAATTGTCAATGAGGGCATAGCACACATCTATGCATCATTTAATAATACAATCATCACAATTACTGATAAGCAGGGCAACACGCTTTCATGGGCTACATCAGGTGGCTCAGGTTTTAGAGGTTCTAGAAAGAGCACTCCATTTGCGGCACAGGTCGCTGCTGAAAAAGCTTGTAGTAAGGCAGCAGATTACGGATTAAAAACTCTAGAAGTTCTCGTAAAAGGTCCAGGGCCAGGAAGAGACTCTGCCGTTAGAGCAATAAATAGTGCTGGGTATAAAATAACGAACATAACAGATATAACACCTCTTCCACATAATGGCTGTCGACCGCCTAAGAAGAGGAGGGTATAATATGGCAAAATTTACAGGCTCAAAGTGTAAATTGATGAGAAGAGAAGGGACTGATCTCTATCTAAAATCAGGTTCAAGAGCTCTTGATAGCAAATGTAACATTGAAAAGAAACCTGGACAGCCTTCGGATGCTAGAAGAGCAAAAATGTCTGATTATTCAATCCAATTAAGAGAGAAGCAAAAGGTAAAGAGAATATATGGTATTTTAGAAAAACAATTTAGGAATTATTATAAAAAAGCTGCTAGCAGGAGAGGCTCAACTGGAGAAAATCTTCTAAATATGCTTGAATCCAGATTGGATAATGTTGTTTATAGAATCGGCCTTGGTTCTACTAGAGCAGAGTCACGACAATTGGTAAATCATAAAAACATCCAAGTAAACGGCGATGTTGTAAATATTCCATCTTATCAAGTATGTCCTAAAGATAAAATTACTCTTAGAGAATCTAAGAAAAATCAGGTTCGTGTAAAACTGGCGTTGAGTTTAGCCGAGACAAAAGGTTCTAGTGACTGGATAGAGGTGGACTCAAAAAATATGGCTGGAACCTACATAAGGGATCCAGAAAGAAAAGAATTACCAGCAGAAATAAATGAATCTTTAATTGTAGAATTATACTCAAAATAGGTGACTTATGAACAAAAATGACTTTCTTAAACCAAAACTAGTTGATATTGAAGCAGTGTCATCTACTCACGCGAAAATAAGCATTGAGCCATTAGAGAGAGGTTTCGGACATACACTAGGTAATGCCTTAAGAAGGGTATTATTGTCGTCATTACCAGGAAGTGCAGTTACAGAAGTAACAATTGAGAATATTCTTCATGAATATAGCACAATCGAGGGTGTCCAAGAGGACGTACTGGAGATACTTTTAAACATAAAAAAACTTGCACTTGTCTTATATGAGAAAGAAAGCATTAACATAACACTAAGAAAGAAAGGAAAAGGTCCCGTTCTTGCATCCGATATTACAGAGAGTTCTGATTTAGAGATAAAAAATCCAAATTTCTGTATAGCAAATATAACCAATGATAAAACAGAACTAGTGATTAACATGACCGTCACAAAAGGCAGAGGGTATCAGCAAGCACAAAAAAGAAAGTTTAATGAACAGGAAGATTTAGGAATAGGTAAAATGCAAATAGATGCTTCATTTAGTCCTGTAACTCAAGTTACTTATAATGTAGACACAGCTAGGGTAAAGCAGAGAACAGATTTAGACAAGCTTGTTATTGATCTTAAAACCAATGCTACTATAGAGCCTGAAGACGCAATAAGAAAGGCTGGCCAGATATTAAGAAATCAACTTGACGTATTCACATATTTAGAAGTACAAGAAGATACAGAAGATGATTCGGATATTCCTCAGATTGATCCAGTCCTTCTAAGACCGGTAGATGACTTGGAACTCACTGTTAGGTCTGCTAATTGTCTAAAAGCAGAAAATATATATTACATAGGAGATCTAGTTCAGAGAAGTGAAAATGAGTTGTTGAAAACCCCTAATTTGGGTAAAAAATCATTAACAGAGATAAAAGATGTTCTAGCTACACATAGTTTATCATTAGGTCTTAAATTAGAGGATTGGCCACCTAAGGGCATTGAGAAAAGAGTATGAGACATAAAAAAAGCGGAAGACAACTTAATAGAAATTCTACTCATAGGAAATCTTTAATGAAGAATTTAACATTATCATTATTTAAATATGAGCAGATAGAGACATCCTTAGCAAAAGCAAAGGAGTTAAGACGCACTGCAGAACCTCTAATAACTTTAGCCAAAAAAGATAATCTTATGAGAAGAAGAATGGCTTATTCCAAAATTAGGGATAAGCAAGTAGTAAAGAAACTCTTTGAGGATCTAGGTCCTAGATTCAAGGAGAGAAACGGTGGGTATTTAAGAATCCTTAAAAATGGTTTCAAGTCTGGAGACGCGTCACCAAAAGCATTTGTAAAATTAGTAAGCTAACTCAAGCTAGCTTTGATCTGAGAAAATTACCTGTAAAAGATTTTTTCTTATTTGCCACATCCTCAGGCGTACCTTTGGCTATTAAATCTCCACCCGCATGTCCTCCCTCTGGACCAAGATCAACTATCCAGTCTGCTGTTTTTATAACTTCCAAGTTATGCTCGATAATGAGTAATGTATTCCCTCGTTGCTTAAGCTTTTCAAGCACTTTTAGAAGTTTCGCTACATCATGGAAGTGAAGTCCTGTTGTAGGTTCATCCAATATATAGATTGTTCTTCCTGTATCTCTCTTAATAAGTTCTTTTGCTAATTTAATTCTTTGAGCCTCACCCCCCGAAAGAGTCGTTGCATTTTGACCAAGCTTTATATATGACAAACCTACTTCATCTAGAACATCCAACTTACGTTTGATGATAGGATAGTTTTCGAAGAAATCTATTGCTTCAGATATTCTCATATTTAACACATCGTTAATATTCTTTCCTTTTAGTTCAATCTCTAATGTTTGTTCGTTATATCTTTTACCTTTACATTTATCACATTTGACATATACATCAGATAAAAAATGCATTTCAACCCTTATAACACCATCCCCTTCACAAGCATTGCATCTTCCCTCTTTTACATTAAAACTGAATCTACCTGGAGTATATCCTCTGGATCTTGCCTCCTTGTTTCTAGAAAATAATTCTCTAATGTGTGTAAATATCCCTGTGTAAGTAACTGGATTTGATCGCGGCGTTCTCCCTATAGGACTTTGATCAATCTCTATTATTTTATCAAGTTTATCCATACCTGTAATTTTGTCACAACCAGTTTGAGAGTTGTCTTTTTCAGAAAACTCATTATATATGTATTCATAAATCACATCATTAACAAGCGTAGATTTTCCAGAACCAGAAACTCCCGTGATACACGTCATTAAACCCAGAGGTATTTCCACGTCTATATTCTTAAGATTGTTTGCATGTGCATTATGTACTTTCATAATTAAATCAGCCTCAATCTTTTTTCTTTTTTTTGGAATTTTAATTTGTTTTTTTCTAGACAAGTACATTCCTGTAAAGGAGTTTTTTACTTTCTTTATTCCGCTTGGCCCACCAACGTAGACTACCTCCCCGCCAGATTCACCGGCACCAGGACCAATATCAACAACACAATCAGAATTCAAGATAGTATCCTCATCATGTTCGACAACAATGACTGTATTACCAAGATCCCTTAGGTTTTTCAATGTGTCGAGAAGTTTGTCATTATCTCTTTGATGTAATCCAATCGAGGGTTCATCAAGAATATACATAACACCAACTAAACCAGAACCTATTTGACTGGCAAGACGTATACGTTGTGCTTCTCCTCCTGACAATGTTTCAGCACTTCTATCCAAAGTTAAGTAGTTGAGACCAACATTGTTCAGAAAGTTCAATCTACTCATTATTTCTTGAATGATTTTATTAGAGACTTCTTTGTTCATCCCCTCAAATTTATTTTTATCAAAAAAAGATAAACAGTCTCCAATTGTCATAGATGTGATATCACTTATTGATTTATTAAATATAAATATATTCCTACTACTTTCATTAAGCCTAGTACCTTGGCAATTAGAGCATTTATCTACAGAAAGGTACTTGACTAACCTTTCTTTCTTAGAATAAGAGCCTGATTCGTATTGTCTCTCAAATTTTTCGATTATTCCTTCCCATATTTCTTTTCTTACCACGAAGTCATCAGCATTTTTACTTCTGTAACCTCTTACGTATTTCATTCTTATTAGTTCGTTATTACTTCCATAAAATAGTATTCTTTTAAAACTCTGAGGTAATTTACTATACGGTATCCCTAAGTCTATTTTATAGTGATCTGCTAAACTTTGAAGTAACATAGAGTAATAAGCACTTCTGTCATCCCATCCATAAATAGCACCTTTTTTTAAACTTAATTCTTGGTTTACAATAATTTTCTCTGGATCAAAAAATTCTCTCACACCTAATCCATCACAGGAGGAACAAGCTCCAGACGGACTATTAAAAGAAAATAGTTTAGGCTCCAATTCTGGAATAGAATAGCCGCAATGAGGACACGCGTATTTAGTTGAAAATACATCTAGAATGGAATTAGAATCAGAATCTAGCACATTAACTATACCAGAGGAGAAGTCTGAACATAACTCTACAGATTCAATAACTCTCATTTTACTATCATTTGTAATAGCACTAAAACGATCAATTACTAATTCTATATCATTTTTCTTCTTAGGGTTTATTATATGATTTATCATATGTTTTGACATATCTGCAATATCTATTATCTCACCATTTATTCTTATTCTTCTAAAGCCTTGTTGTGAGAAAGATTGAATTAATTTTACATGTTCCCCTTTTTGTTTTTTAACAACAGGTGCAATAATCATAATCTTATTATTTTTATAATCTTTCATAATCTTATCTGCAATATCACTATAAGACATTGCTTTTAATTCTATAGAATGTTCTGGACATTTTGGTGAACCAACTCTGGCAAAAAGAAGTCTCAGGTAGTCATATATTTCAGTTACTGTTCCAACGGTCGACCTTGGGTTGTGTGATGATGATTTCTGTTCAATTGATATGGCAGGAGACAGACCTTCAATAATATCGACATCCGGTTTATCCATCATAGAAAGAAACTGTCTGGCATATGAAGAAAGTGACTCCATGTAACGTCGTTGACCCTCAGCAAAAATTGTATCAAATGCTAAAGACGATTTACCAGAGCCCGACAAACCTGTAATAGTGATAAGTTTATCTCTGGGTATTTCTATATTGATATTTTTTAGATTATGCGTCCTTGCGCCTTTAACAAAAATATTCTTTTTCATGGTAGAGAAATGATAGCATCATATTACAATAAAGAAAGATTGTAATACTCATATTTTACACAGAAGCGGAGCGATAATGAGAATATATATTATTAAATGGTTGGCCAGCATATTCATCCTAACTGGTGTCTTGTGCACTAATTTAAACTTGTACCCCTATAACATTTACCTTCAGTCGTTGGGTGTGATTTTATGGACAATTATAGGGCTGGATACAGGTGAAAAATCTATTTTGGTCAATTTTATCCCTCAAATACCACTTTTTATACTTGGATATTATATTATCCTAACCTGATTAGACAATTATCGTATATTTAGTTATATGAGCTCTGATTAGGTGGAATTTTTACTATTCGTAAGATAATATTTAAGTTATAGTAGTTTACTTATGATTGATTCGAGTATAAATGTCTGTAAATAAGGTAATCATATTAGGCCGCGTTGGAGCTAGTCCAGAGGTAAAATACATGCCAAGTGGAAATGCGGTAGTTAATCTATCTATTGCCACCAATAGGAAATTCAAAAATCAAGACACAGGATCTTATGAGGATAAGACCGAGTGGCATAGGGTTGTATTTTTCAACAAGCCCGCAGAAACTATAGGTCAGTATGTAAAAAAAGGTCAACAGCTCTATGTTGAAGGTCGACTTCAAACTAGAAAGTGGCAAGACAAAGATGGTATTGAGAAATATTCCACTGACATTATATCTGACAATTTTACTTTTATAGGATCTAAATCGGATAATCAAGAATTTGAAACTAGCTCACCACAGAATAGCGAGAATTTTGATCAAAGTGCTCCGTCAACAAATGACGATGATATCCCTTTTTAAATCAAATGCTGGAAGATAAAAAGTTTTACATACAGACACACGGTTGCCAGATGAATGAATATGATTCTGACAAATTAGATGATGTCTTGCAGCATCATTTTAAAATGGAGAGAACAAGTAATCCAGAGAGTGCAGACCTTCTTTTTTTAAACACTTGCTCAATTCGAGAGAAAGCTCAAGAAAAAGTATTCCATCAACTTGGAAGATGGCAAAAGTATAAGGCAAGTAATCCTAATCTTCTAATAGCAGTAGGAGGTTGTGTAGCAACTCAAGAGGGAGATAAAATTAAATCGAGATCGCCTCAAGTAGATATTATTTTTGGGCCTCAAACTATTCACAGGCTGCCAAAAATGATAGAGGACATAATTAATAATAAAAACAAAGTACAAATAGATGTCTCATTTCCTGAAATAGAGAAATTTGATTATCTCCCATCGTCTAAAAGGAGAGCACCTAGTGCTTACGTTTCGATTATGGAAGGTTGCAGTAAATATTGTACCTTCTGTGTTGTCCCATATACTCGTGGTGAAGAAGTAAATAGAAGATTCGATGATATTATCTTTGAAGTATCAAACCTCGCAAAATTGGGAGCGAAAGAGATTATTTTATTAGGACAAAATGTAAATGCATACAAATCAACAAACTTCTCAAAAGATAGGGTTCAGTTTTCAGACTTAATAAGATACATATCGCATATTGATGGAATAGAACGAATACGACATACAACATCGCATCCAATCGATTTCGGAGGCGATCTTATAGAGGAGTATAAAAATCCAAAATTAGCTAATAACTTACACCTACCTGTTCAATCTGGTTCCGATAACATATTAATGCGTATGAAGAGAAAACACACTTCGCTAGAATATAAAAGTATTATCAGAAAGATTCGCAAGATACGTCCCGATATTCATTTGACTTCTGATTTTATCATTGGATATCCAGGTGAGACAGATAGTGAATTTCAGGAAACAATGGATTTTATCTCAGATGTTAATTTCACTGACGCATATAGCTTTATATATAGCCCAAGACCTGGCACTCCAGCTACTCTTGAAAAAGACAATGTTTCAATGGAGACTAAGAAGAATAGATTGTATGAATTACAGAGTTTAATTAAAGAGCAGTCCATATCATATTCAAAGAGAATGTATGGGACTCGTCAGTGTGTACTTGTTGAAGGTCGATCTAAAAAAAAATCGAGTGAGTATTTTGGACGAGCTAGTAACAATAAGATTATAAATTTTAAATCCAAAGAAAATTTCATCGGACATTTTGTAGATGTTGAAATCACAAGTGTTATGCAGAATATTGTATACGGGGAGATAATAAATCAAGACCTTGAAAAGGAAAAACATAACAAAAGAGCTGCAGTTGCCAAGTAAAAATACTCATGCAAATTTAATACTCAAGCCACAAGATAATGACAGGCTTGCAAAATTGTGTGGTACGCTAGACGAAAATCTCCGACAAATTGAATCTTTTATGAATGTAGAGATTTCTAACCGAGGCAATAATTTTATCATTAAAGGTAACGAAGCAGACGTCCCCAAAACCTCCAATCTAATTCAAAAGTTATATGTAATCTCTGAATATGAGGATTTAACACCTAAGCAGCTTCACATGATTATGAGTGACGACTCTGAGAATAAGACCAACATAGACGAAACCTTAGAGCAAGTAGATGATGTGCTCAAATGTAAAAAGCTTACTATCAAACCAGTTAACAAATCACAGAAAAAATTCATACAATCCATGTTATCGAATGATTTAATTTTTGGCTTAGGCTCTGCTGGAACAGGGAAGACTTTTTTAGCTGTTGCATTTGCTGTATATTGTCTAGAAAAAGGATTTGTAAAAAAAATCTTTCTCGCAAGGCCCGCAATTGAAGCAGGAGAAAAATTAGGTTTCTTGCCCGGTGATCTTGCTGAAAAAGTAAATCCTTATTTACAACCAATATATGATGCACTTAATGAAATAGCAGGACATTCCCAAGTAAACAAACTACTCGAGAAGAAAATTATAGAAATTGTTCCTCTCGCTTATATGAGAGGCAGAACTCTGAATGATGCATTTATAATATTAGATGAAGCACAAAATACAACTATTGCTCAAATGAAAATGTTTTTGACTCGTATTGGATTTAGGTCAAAGACTGTTGTAACTGGAGATTTAAGTCAAACCGATCTACCAAAAGGAACAAAATCAGGTCTTACGGATTGTCTAGAATTTATCAGCAAAGTCAATGGCGTCTCTATTACAGAATTTAAATCTAGCGAAGTTATACGGCATAAGATTGTAAGAGACATTATAAAAGAATATGAAAAAAGAGATAAGTGAATCATTAAGTGTCAAATTTATTGATTATGAGAGACAAAATGGATATCCCAGTGTATACAAGATTCGTAAATGGGCAAGAAAGTCATATCTTGGACATAACAGAAATTCAGTTAATATAAAATTTGCTACAATTAATGAAATGAAATCCCTTAACAAAAAATACTTTAATAAGATTAAGCCATCTAATATCCTATCTTTCCCTGATATTTTTTCGAAATCAGATCATTCAGAATTTCTAGGTGATATTATAATTTGTGGCGACGTAGTGAACAAAGAGTCTAAAAAATTTAATATTGATTCTGATAAAAGATGGGCTCACATGGTCGTCCATTCTATGCTTCATCTACAAGGATATGACCATATGTTAAAAAGAAACAAAGATGTTATGGAAAAAAAAGAAATATATTTAATGAACCTAATGGGTTTTTCTAATCCTTACTATGAAAAATAAAAAAACATCTGTATTTGAAAATTTAGCGAAAATTTTCTCAAATTCACCAAAAGCCAAAGATGATTTACTAGAGTTGTTGAAAGAATCAGTTTTAGGTGGTCTGTTGGATAATGAATCAATGACAATGATAGAGGGTGTATTTAAAGTATCAGAGACGCAAGTACGTGAAATTATGATACCTAGACCTCATATGAAAGTGATTGATATATCTGATAGTTTGAGCGAAATATTAAAGAAAGTGACTACATCAGGTCATTCTAGATTCCCAGTAATTGATGATAATAAAGACGAGATCATAGGTGTTCTGCTAGCCAAAGATTTACTCAAAAAAGTTTCCGATTCTGATAATGATGGATTTGATCTACATGAACTTCTTCGATCAGCAGTATTTGTTCCTGAGAGTAAAAGAGTAAACATTTTACTTAATGAATTTAAAGCTAACCGTAATCACATTGCCATAGTGATTGATGAGCATGGAGGAGTTTCTGGATTAATTACAATTGAGGATGTCCTAGAGGAAATTGTGGGTGAGATAGATGACGAACATGATCAACGAAATGATTCCCTAATAATTTCTAAAGGTGATAACGAATACATAGTAGATGCATTGACATCACTAGATGATTTCAACTCATATTTTTCTTCTGATTTTGAGGATGATGATATCGAGACCATCGGTGGATATTTAATAAATCAATTTGAAAGAGTTCCAGGAAATTCTGAAGTCCTTCATACGAAAAATTTATCATTTAAAGTTTTATCTGCAGACTCAAAGAAAATTAAGAGAATTCAAGTAGTTAAAGAAACTAGCGGTCAGGATTAAGAAAGATCTTGTGAAAACTAGGGAGATTATTTCTGTAATTATAGCTGGCATTTTATATGTTTTAGCTTTTCCCCCTTTTGATTTCAAATCGTCAATATACATTTCACTTGTAATTTTTCTTGGCTTAATACTTACAGAATCAAAAAAAAATGCACTGATCCTATCATCTATTTATGGGTTAGTCATATTTTCTCTAGGTGCATCTTGGATATTTAATAGTATCTATACATATGGAAATGGTGGAATAGTTATTTCTAGTATTCTCACTCTCGTCTTTATTCTAATTCAATCTAGTTATTTTTTAATTGTTGGTTTTTTTGTGAATAAAAAGTATTTTGACGGCAGGAATATTTTTTTTGTTTTCGCTCCTGCATCGTTCTGGGTATTAATGGAATTTACACGCTCTTATCTATTAACAGGTTTCCCTTGGTTAATTATAGGACACAGTCAGATACATACAATATTTGATAATGTTTTTCCTATAGTAGGAAGTTTTTTTGTCAGCTATATAGTTGTATTAGTTTGTACATATCTAGCAGTAATGTTTTTTATCAAAAAATCTTTCACACATAATAAATTTGCTTTTATAAGTCTAGCTATAATTATATCAATATTTCAATTTAAAACTAACTGGACTGAAAAATCTGGCGAATCTGTGAGTATTGCAGTAGTTCAACCTAATATAAAGCAGGATGATAAATTTAATTTATCGAATATTGAGATTATAAAGCAAAAATATGCATCACTTTCAAATAACTTAGAGAATGATTTGATTATATTACCAGAAACAGCATTACCAGTTGTCCATTCTAGAGGTAATCGATTTTATAGAGATAAAATCATAAAAAGAGCTGACGGTATGATATCCGGCATTTTTAGAAGAGAAGGAAATGATATTTTTAATAGTATGTTACTTCTTGACGAGAGGGAACAATATTATGATAAAAGACATTTAGTACCATTTGGAGAATACACACCATTAGAAGCACTATTGGAACCTTTGGCACAAACTCTTAATATTCCGATGTCTAATTTATCTACAGGAGATTTTGAGCAAAATAGTTTTACGTTTAAAAACTTTGAATTTATCCCTATAATTTGTTACGAATCGGCATATTCATCTTTAATAGAAACTAATGATGAGGATTATAGTATTATTGTTAATTTAAGCAATGACTCGTGGTTTGGCAATTCTTTTGCTCCTTATCAACACCTTCAAATAACACAGGTTAGAGCCTTAGAATTTCAACGAAACCTAATAAGAGCAGCAAATACAGGCATCTCAGCAATTATAGATAAGAATGGAGTAATTACAAAAAAATTGGAATTTAATACTCTTGGAGTGATCGAATCGAACATTTCTGCGGATCGAGGATCAACACCATTCAGTCGTTTTGGTGATTATCCAATTTTGATGCTAATATCTATAATAATTATTTTTTATGTGGTGAAAACTAGTAAGCATGAGTGAAGATTACGATCCTATAAAAGTAGAAGAAGTAATTCAAAAATATTGGAATGATAATAATTCATTCTCAACTCCAAATGATATTGATACTAGCGATAGTTATTATTGTCTATCAATGTTTCCTTATCCGAGTGGCAAATTACATATTGGACATGTGAGAAATTATACAATTGGAGATGTAATATCACGAGCTCATAGAATGGTAGGTAAAACAGTCTTTCAGCCAATGGGATGGGACTCTTTTGGACTCCCAGCAGAGAATGCAGCAATGAAAAACAAAATCCATCCAGAAAATTGGACTAAAAAAAATATTGATTATATGAAGGGCCAATTGAAAAGACTCGGTTTTAGTTATAATTGGGATAATGAACTGTCAACTTGTGATCCTAACTATTATAAGTGGGAGCAATGGTTTTTCCTCAAATTACTAGACAAGGATCTTGTTTATAGAAAAAAATCAGAGGTAAATTGGGATCCTGTCGATAAGACCGTCTTGGCAAATGAGCAAGTAATTGATGGAAAAGGTTGGAGGTCAGGAGCATTAGTTGAAAGGAGAGAGATTCCACAATGGTTTTTAAAAATATCATCATACGCAGAAGAATTGCTTAAAAGTCTTGACGATTTAAAAGATTGGCCTAAATCTGTTATAACTATGCAGAAAAATTGGATAGGAAAATCAGAAGGTGCAGTAATAAAGTTTAAGATCAGAGGATCAAATGACTTCTTAGAGGTTTATACAACGAGACCTGATACCATATGTGGTGTTTCTTTTTTGGCGTTATCTCCGAATCATCCATTTTTAAAATCAGGAATAATTCTTGATGGTGGCATACAAAAATTTATTATGAAGTGCTCTAAAATAAAAGTTTCAGAGGAGACTATTCATCAACTAGATAAAGAAGGTATGAAAACAGAATATGTTGTAGAGAATCCTGTTACTAAAAAGGATGTTCCAATTTGGGTTGCAAATTACGTACTCTCCGATTATGGAACAGGTTGCGTGATGTCTGTGCCCGCACATGATCAAAGAGATTATGAATTTGCAAAAAAATACAATATATCATTCACTAGAGTTATCAATTCTGATCACTCTCGTAATGACAGAGCTTATGCAGGTGAGGGCAAATTAATAAATTCTCTAAATTTTTCAGGGTTGAATTCAAAAGAGGCAAAAACTAAAATTATCAACTTTCTTAAAGAGAATGATTTGGGTCGATCAAAAATAAATTATCGACTAAGAGATTGGGGTATATCACGACAAAGGTACTGGGGGTGCCCAATACCAGTTTATTATCATGAAGATGGTACAATGTTACCAATACCAGAGTCGGAACTTCCTGTGGAATTACCAAAAGATATTGATTTTGATGTTGATGGAAATCCGCTAGAGTCTCATTCAACATGGAAGGATTATAGGTGTCCACTCACTGGAAAAAAGTCGACTCGTGAAACAGATACTTTTGATACCTTTTTTGAGTCATCATGGTACTATTTACGATTTCTATCTGCTAATAATAATGAGAAAATTTTAGATGATAGGGTAAATTCTTGGCTTCCTGTAGATCAATACGTAGGTGGCGTAGAGCACGCTATTCTACATTTGTTATATGCTCGTTTTTTTCATAAACTCATGAGAGATATAGGACTTGTAAAATCGTCAGAACCCTTTAAGTCGTTATTGTCTCAAGGTATGGTTCTTAAAGATGGAGCTAAAATGTCAAAATCCAAAGGCAATACTATCGACCCAGACGATATTATAAAAAAATATGGTGCAGACACACTAAGACTGTTTATCATGTTTGCAGCTCCGCCTGATAATAATTTAGAGTGGTCAGACACTGCAATTGAGGGCTCCTATAAATTTCTGAAAAGATTCTGGAAATTCTCTTATCGAGTGAGAGATTTAAAGACGAACGATAGCAATCATGACATGCGATCATTTAATAGCATTAAAATCAAACTTAATAAGAGCATAGATAAAGTAACTAATGATATATTTGTAAGGAAGAATTTCAACACAGCAATATCCTCTATAATGGAGCTACTTAATGATTTTTCTAAGTATATAGAAGAGAGAAAACCTAATGCTGATTTTTGTAAATACGGATTAGAGGTTATGCTAAAATTAATTTCTCCTTTTGCACCTCATATAAGCCAGAAAATTTGGTGGGACTGCATTAATTCTGAGAGTCTTATAAATCAATCTTGGCCGGAGCCTGATAAAAATTCACCAATTGAGAATGAGACAGAGATTGTTGTACAAATTAATGGTAAAGTCAGAGGGAGAATCCTTGCAAAGACTGGGTCTTCAAAAGATCAAGTAAATACTCTTGTGAAGGAAAATGAGAAAATCTGTCAATATTTTGACAAAAAAGAGAAAAAGATTATCTACATTGAAGATAAAATAATTAATTATGTTTTATGAATAAATATTCAATAGTTTTGTTTCTAGCAATAAGCTCAATCTTAAGTTCCTGTGGTTTCCAGCTACGTGGTAGTATTGATATGCCTTCAGATCTTACAAAAATATCGGTAGTATCAGAAGATTATAACGAATTAGTCAAGAATTTAAACCAAACACTTTCCAATAGCAATATTCAGGTTGTGAATGAATCGGACAGGGATCTCTATAGGGTAAAAATTATATCTGAAACATTCAACAGGAGACAACTTTCGATAAGCATTTCAGGTCGAGTAAATGAATACGAGATTATTTACAATGTTATATATCAGATAAGTAGCCCTAATGAGAAATCGAAAGAGGAGACTTTATCTCTCTATCGAGATTATTCTTTTGATGAAGACAATATCATGGGCAATACAGACAGAGAGGCGCAGATTAAAAAAGAAATGATCTCTAATGCTGCGTCATTGATATTCACAAAACTTATTGCAAAAATCAAGAACAGAGATTCATAATTCTAATCTGGAACAGGCTCATATGGAGATGTTCTTATTTTATCATGAGTTATCATTCTGTACTGCACGAATTTATTAAGGTCATTGAAATGGAAAAATGGATTATTTTTAATTTCATTACTGATCGTGGAGGTCTTTTCCGTCGAGTAATTATGCCCTGGTAGAATTATCGTGTTATTACTTAAAGTCTCACGTATTTGTTTAAGCGACTTATACATCAATTCTGGGTTACCACCATGAAGATCGCAACGACCACATCCAAAAACAAATAGAGTATCTCCTGCAATTAAATCATTACCTATATGATAGCATGTTGACCCAGGCGTATGACCAGGAGTGTGAATAGACTTGATAATTGTATTTCCTAAATAGATTAAATCACCCCCATAGTTCAAATCAAAATTATCGTATGTTCTCATCCAAAAAACTTGCTCATCACAGTTGATATTTATGGGAACATCAAAGTCATTCAAAACATTATCGATCGCATTCACATGATCATGATGGCTGTGTGTAAGAAGTATTCTTTCTAAAGATAAACCTCTCTGTTTTATATGATTGTAAATCTCTGTTAAATCCCATGCAGGATCTACCAAGGCACATTTTTTTGTAACAATGTCCTCGATAACATATATGAAATTATCCATAGGCCCACTTTCGAAAGTAGTAATTTTATAGGGTTTTTTTATTTCATCCATATGATGAGTATAATCCTATTTTATGCTATAGTAAAAACATGACAGAAATAGTTTTGAAACCGGAATTAATTAAAAATATTCAAAAAGTCTTAATTGATTATGAGCCAGCTAATCAAGACCCAATCCTAGCGGCGCAATATTTATCAGCAATTGTTGGTTCCATAGTAGCCACATCAAATTTACCATCTGATCAACAAGAGGAAATATTAAAACAAATACTTGATTTTACAAAATACGTTTATGAACAACAGACACAAGGAGCGTCGTCTGAGGCATCTAGCAATGAGTCAAAAGAAGCTTTCGGGATTTGGAGACCAGGTTAATTATTGATCTGCTTGATTAATCCTAAGCCTTTGTAAACTAGCCCAGTATAAACTTGCAGAAGGTCCGCGCCAGCACTTAATTTTTCATCTGCAGCTGATTTAGATACAATGCCACCACATCCAATAATTACAGTATCTTTATGGAGTATGTTTCGAAAAATTTGAACCATCCTAGTTGATTTATTAGATAATGGAAGTCCGCTAACACCCCCATTAGTATAGTCATATTTTCTAGTCGATAACAAAGATTTATCTACAGAGGTGTTAGTTAGGATTACTCCCTGTATTTCATGACTTTCTATTGTTTTACACAATTCTTCAATTTTATTCTCATCATGATCTGGTGAAATTTTTAATAAAATAGGAATACTTTTTTTATATGTTTTTGCCAGGAGACCATGACTGTGTTTGATATTAGAGAGAAAGTTATCGAGATATTTTCTTGTGTGGAGTTCTCTTAGTTCCGAAGTATTTGGTGAGGAGATATTTAGTGTAATATAATCACTCAAGTCGTAAATCTCTCTCATACAGTGGCAATAATCCTCGTGTGCTGCAAGAATATCTGTCGAGGCATTTTTACCAATATTCACACCTATAGGAATCTTTCTCTCGAAAGACGCGAGTTGTTTTTTTAGATACAAAACTCCTTTATTATTGAATCCAAGATGATTAACAATGGCTAAATCATCAGATATTCTGTAAACTCTTGGCTTTTCATTACCATACTGAGCTCTAGGTGTTACTGTTCCAAGCTCGATGAAGCCCAGACCTATATTATTGCTAAAGTTAAGATAATCGCCATTTTTATCAAATCCAGCAGCTAAACCTAACTTCCCTAGAAACTTTATTCCCATCAAATTGATCACCTTCTGATTCTGTAAATTCTGTTTTACAAAATATTTGTATAAAAAGTCAGCAGTTTTTAAACTTACGTTGTGGGAGATCTCCGGTGGAAGTAAAAAGATAAATTTTTTAAAAAGATCAAATAAGATATTAATTCTCCTGTTTGATATTGATTCTCAATACAGGATAACAGTTTAACATATTTAAGATGATGTTAAACGTTCTTTGATTAACGATTTAGACTAGTCTTTATTTTTTACTTTGATTAGAACCTCAGTTTTTTCAATGACTAGAGATTCAGGAAGATTTGGAAGTTTGGAAAAATTAATCTCCTCTTCCTTGATATCAGTAAGTAGGTTTGTTGATGTGTTGTATAGGTGATGATGCGGAGATAGGTTAGTATCATAGAATTTGCAATCATTTTGTAGATCTATAGTTTTAAGTATATTCTTCTTCTCAAAAAGACAAAGAGTGTTATAAATCGTTGCTTGTGATATTGCAAGCCCAGCACGACCAGCTACTTCAATCAAATCTGCCGCAGTAAAGTGTTTATTTTCGCTGAAAATTATCTCTGCTAACTCTACTCTCTGTTTCGTTGGAGTAATATCATTCTTTTTTAGAAATTCAATGTATTTCATAATAGTCATATTATAATCAAAGTGTATATATTTTAAACATTATTTTATATGATTTTTTATGATTTTACTCATGATAGATGAGTCCATTTCACCATAATCTGCTTTTGCTGTCTCTTTGAGTATTCTTTTTGCATATTTTGCACCATTAAGTGAGAGCCCATACTGTTTACAGAGGTCTATTGCAATGTTCAAATCTTTCAGATGAAGTTTCGACTTAAATCCAGGTTTAAAATCTCCTTTAATAATTCTTGTACCATGTATCTCAAGAATTTTACTATATGCAAAGCCCCCAAGAAGCGCCTTTTGAACTAGAATAGGATCAGTGTCAGTCTCTTTTGCTAACGTAAGAATCTCACTTACAGCTATAATTGACTGTGCTACTAGAATTTGATTACAAGCTTTGGTAATTTGACCGCTTCCACTTTTACCAACATACGTAATGTTATTCCCAAGACATGATAATAGAGGCTTCATTTTTTTATAGATCTTCTCACTCCCACCCACCATTATAGACAGATTCGCATTGACTGCTCCAATCTCACCTCCGGAAACTGGACAATCTAGAATGTATGAATCACTCTTTTTTAAGTTATTAGATAATTCTATTGATGTATTTGGCGATATTGTACTCATGTCAATTAATATCGTATTTCTTTGAATATTATCAAGTATATTATTTTCTCCCATAATTACCTCATTTATTGACTTATCATCACTCAGGTTGAGAAAAATTACCTTACAGATCGAAGCTAGGTTACCTATGGAATTGCATTGAATGCCTCCTTTTTTCCTTACAGCACTTGATACCAATTTCTTTCTTGCAAAGAATCTGACTTTATATCCTGACTTTAGTAGATTAAGAATCATAGGTTTACCCATAATACCTAAACCTATAAATCCTATTTCACCATGAGATATTCTTTTTTCCATGATATATTGTATTAAATATATTCATCTTTTGATATGAAAATAACATATAACCAAATACTAAATAGGAAAATCATACCTGAATCAAAACTATATTTAATTTATGGTGAACCGTACCATCTAATTAATGAGACAGAGTCAGTTATAAAAAAGAGCTTAAACGTTGGAACAAATTTCAGTACCCATTATGTTGATAATGATTTTTCACTGGATGAAATAAGCAATGATCTAGAATCAACATCCTTATTTTCTACTAATGATGCTGTAACCTTAAATATCGTTTCCTCTTCAATACCAAAAAAACTATCAGATTATCTCCAAAATGTTAAGTTTACTGATAGTATAACTGTGATCGTAAAGTTCAAAAAATCAATAAATCTAATCAAAAAAAATAAATTTTTAGACTTTGTTGAAAAAGAGCATGTTCTTTTCGAGATACGATCTCTAAGTAATAATAATTTAGATCTATGGCTCAAATCTAAGTTCAATTCTGTAGGTATAAAGTGTGATAATAAATTATTAGAATTAATAAAAGAGACACATGATGGTAATACTTCGGCTATGTCACAGGAGATTTATAAGATATCTATATTGAAACCAGAGAGGATTGAGGATTATTTATCTAGTACGAATATCACTTCAAAATACTCAGAATTTGATTTAATAGATTCTATTTTAAACCAAGATCAAGGAAAAAGTTTGAGGATATTACGATATTTGAGAGATTCAAACATTTCTGAAGTATTCTTGCTGTATCTTTTACAAAATGAGGTGAGAAAATTTTTGTATTTAAAACAAAATATATTACCACAACCGTACATTCCAGGCTTTAAACAAAAACAATATAACTCTGTAACATCTCTATTTGAGCATTCTATTTTAGAGAGTTTAATAAGCCATTGTTTCATGTTAGATAAATATATAAAATCGAACTCAAAGATGAGCTATGTGTGGGATAATTTTGAGGAAATGGTAGTAATACTAACTTCACCCTCCCATCATGATATTATAGAACGAGGGCTAAGTTATGAACATTAAGAAATCTATAGATGAGATGTGCAATAGAGCTCTTAGTTCTCGCTTACATATTGGAGATTACAGTATACGAAAAAAGAACGCCATGTTAAGGAATCTTTGTCAATTAATAACAAAATATCAAGCGGACATAATAACCAGAAATCAAAAAGATCTGATTATTGCAAAGAAAAAACATCTCTCTCAAAGTTTTATTGATCGAATGACGCTTACTCCTGAAAGGGTAGAATCTATGGTTAATTGTATAAAACATATTGTCAAACTACCTGATCCTCTTTACAAGAAAACTAAAGCTATTAAGTTAGAGAATGGTATCCACCTATCTCAAATGAGAGTACCATTGGGTACAATCGCGATCGTGTACGAGTCTAGACCAAATGTAACTATTGATGCCGCTTGCTTATGTTTGAAATCTGGAAATTCAGTTATTTTAAAGGGCGGGTCAGACACATTAAATACAAATCAATACTTAGTAGATCTAATAAAGCATGCTTTGAAAAAAGAGGGTATGAGCAGAGATTTAGTGCAACTTGTTAAAACAACCAACAGAGATGCTCTAAGGTACTTATTAAAGAAAAGAGATCATATTGACGTAGTAATCCCGAGAGGAGGAAAATCACTTATCGAGATGATTATGCAAGAATCAAAAATACCTATGATCAAACATTTAGATGGTAATTGTCACATTTTCATAGACCGAAAAGCAGATCACAAAATAGCTTTTGATGTATCACTAAACTCAAAGATTCAGCGACTTGGAGTCTGTAATGCTATAGAAACGTTACTCATTCATGAGAAATACTCTGTTAAGAAGTTAAAAGAAATATTATCTGCACTAGCAGATGCAGGTATTGAGTTAAGAGGTTGTAAAAAAATAAATAAAATTTTCTCTAAATCTAAACAAGCAAAAGAGAGTGATTGGTACAGGGAATACCTGGGACCAATCCTAGCAGTAAAAATTGTTGAATCCTTGGATGATGCAATATCACATATCACTAAGTATGGTTCCATGCATACTGATGCAATAATTTCACAAGACAAGGATAGTATTAATAAATTTATGCAGAAAGTGGACTCAAGTTCGGTAATGATTAATACTTCTACTAGATTCGCAGATGGTTTTGAGTATGGTTTTGGTGCCGAGATTGGCATAAGCACTGACAAACTACATGCACGTGGTCCAGTGGGTTTAATTGGATTAACCAATCAAAAGTACATTGTCACAAGCAAAGGAAAAACAAGACAATAGTATGAGTTCTAATAAAAAGATCGGAATTTTTGGTGGATCATTTGACCCAGTGCACTCGGGTCATATTAAGATGCTCTTACAACTACAAAAATTACATGACTTCGATGAGATAGTATTCATCCCAACGTATTCAGTAAATTCAAGTAAAAAAATAGTAGCAACACCAGAACAAAGAATAAAAATGTTAGAGATTAGCCTTAAAAATTATAATTTTAAAATAGATTTGCGAGAAATCAAAAGAAAAGGGATATCTTATACGGTTGATACATTGATTTCTTTCCGAGAGGAATCGCCAGACTCTAATTTAGTCCTGATTTTAGGTTCTGATACTTTTTTGAATTTGCCAAAGTGGAAAAATCATGATCAGATTTTGAAATTATGTAGCATTATCATTCTTAAAAGAAATGGACATACCTTCGACGATCTTATCAGCAAATCTCCTAAATTTTTATCTACAAAGCTTACAAAAGACGCCACTATATTTGATAGAGGGATATATGGTAATATATTATATGATGACTCAACAGAAATTGAGGTTTCATCGAGTAGTATAAGAGAGATATTGAAAAATGGTCAATCAATTGACGGACTAATTGATAGGGGCTTGCAACAATGGTTATCACTAAATAAGATTTATTAAATATGAAATTATTATCTAATGTGCAAAGTATTCTAGAAGACAACAAAGCTGAAGACATATCTGTTCTAGATGTAAAGGATAAATCTTCTGTTACCGATTTTATGATGATTGCTTCTGGGCGTTCAACGAGACATATTCAAGCCATTGCAGATAATCTAATAGACAAACTTAAAAAAGATAAGATTAAGCCATTAGGAGTTGAGGGCTATAACCAGTCAGAGTGGATTTTGATTGATTACGGTGACCTCTTAGTCCATGTCATGCATCCATCCGCGAGGGAATTTTTCTCTTTAGAAAAACTATGGGATGAAAGTATAAACCCCGAGGTTAACTCAAATTAAATAATGAGAAAAATACTCTCATACCTATCTAATATCCTAGGCGTCTTATTATTACTTACATTCTCCGTTGTTATCTTTACAGAGAATACAGATATTATATTTAACTATTTTAAAGATGATATTAAGAGAGAATTTAAAAAAAGTACTAATTTAGATATAAATTTTGACACGTTATCAATGAAGTGGAATGGTTTGAATCCTTCAATTATAATTGATAATTTAATTTTAAATAATGAGAAAAATAAATTATTAGTTAGTGACCAACTAGTTATCAAGCTAAACTTAAGACTTCCAAAAAATAATAATGTATTCGTAATCGAAGAATTAGATTTAGTAGGATCAAACTTATCGGTCCAGTATAGTGATGATAAATTTCTGATAAATAATTATGATATTCTCAGTAACTTTAACTCTAAATCAAGATCATATCCATTTGATAAAATAAAATTAAGATTATCAGATTCATCTATAAATTTATATAATCTTAATACGAATCAAAGCTATGTCCTAAAAAATATGAACGCAGTTGTTTTTGAGAATTCGAGAGAATATAGTGTATTCACAACATTTAATCAAGGTAATGATAACCAGATTTTTCATTTAGCATCTAAATTTACTGTTGGTGATAATAAAAAGTTGAATGGTTCATTATACCTTAAAGGTGTGAATGTAGATTATAGCCACGTTGACCTGATTGCTAATAGAATCACTCTGTCCCTTGATAACTTAGGTTTTACACTATGGGCTAAGATGAAAAATAGTAAGCTTGAGGAAAGCAATGGTATATTAGATTTTAACAATGCATATCTATCAACCAATGCTAATAATCAATTACATAAGATCAATAATGGCAGTCTAAGATTTAAATATAATTATTCAAAAAAAAATAAGCTATTCTCTTTTGATAGAATTAATGTAAACATCGATAATATCAATTATAAGGAAAATGAGGTTTCATTTATATTAACTAATAATCAGCTTCATAACCTTAAAATCAAAACAATATATGTAAAAACAGCAAAAGATTTATTTAGAACTTTAAACACAATAGAGGACAGAGGGATGGCCCTTGATGATGCATTAATTGATCAAGGACTCTTGCAGGATATCACACTTACTAATCTACAATCGATTCTAAATATCAATTATAAATTGTCATACAAGAATATTGGTTTTAAGTCATCTGATGGCCAATATCTTATAAATGGAGTAAGTGGTTTGCTGGTAGGTGATGGTAATTCGGGAATAATGCAAACATCAACTGAAGAATTATCGATTTATAAAGATGACGAATTTCTCCTTGACCTAGATCGTTTTTCTGGATCTGTGAGTTTCAAGATTCAACCCAATAGCATTAAAATATACTCAGATAATATAACATTTAATGAACAGCAAACTTTAAACCTTAAAGGAAAGATATCTAATGATTTTTATAACATTAGAGTTACAACAACTGGTGATCTTGAGTTATTGAAACAGCAAGATTTTTTTAAAAATAACGATTTGACTAAAAACCTTACAATAGATTCAAAATACTCATTAGAGTATGTGCTCATCAAGAACAGATCTAAGTTCAAAAACTACGGAGTAATAGAATTAGATAATCTCACTATGAAGCACGATTTGAAAAAAATATTTATCTCAGCTAAGAAATACAAACTAGTGTTATTAGATAAATTCATATTCTCTAATGAGAATACAGTCACGTTAAACAAAGATAAATATCAGTTGAAAATTGATAGTGGAGTTGATGGTGAGGATTTATTTTATAAAATTACTGCTAGTGGATTGTTATCTTCAGAAAACATTAAATCTGTTGTAAATTCAAAATTGATAAATACACTAGATGGTGAATCTGTATCAACTATGAGCTTAAAGTATACGAATGTCGAAAATAAGCCGTCTCTTGTTGGGATGATCAAAACTGATATGGTAGGCTTTAAACTAAATATATTTAGCCCATTAGAGAAAACAAAAATAGAGGAGAAACAACTACTTATAAAAACTGACTTTATGGCAACAACAAAATATTTTGATGTCTCCTATGATGTTTATGATATGAGATTTTCTAAAGGGGATGAATTTTTTAATATAAATATCGTATCTCCATTTCTTAATGGGAATATTCGAATACCTGACAGTGTATCGGATGAAAATAGAATTCTTGCAAGATTACAATATCTCGATCTGAATCAATTTAGCGGCATAGCTGACCCAAAAGAGTATTTACCAATGAAGTTACAGATTAAAGAAATTAAAATATATAATAGTTTTTTTAATAACTTCAATGTAGAAACTTCTTCACACGCTGACGGAATGTCTATTGATAAAATATCTTTTGCAAATAAATATCTTTCTATGAATGGACAAGGTAAATGGATTAATAATACTGCAGGACAGATGACATTTTTTGATGGAAATTTTAATAGTATTAATTTTGGTAAATCCTTGGACAATTTTGGATATAAAGACCTCATAAAGAGAGGCAAATTAAGTTCTAGACTTATTGGTCAGTGGCCTAACTCACCTGAGACTTTTTCTTTCAAAAATTTTGATGGTAAAATATTGCTTAATCTAAACGATGGTGATTTTCTTAAGGTTACAAGAGAAACAAAAGTTATCGGGCAACTTTTAGGACTTTTTAGCATAGCATCTCTACAAAAGAGATTATCATTAGATTTTAGCGACTTCTTTTCGTCAGGTCTTTCTTTTGACCAAATGACAGGTGAATTTATATTTCTTGATTCTATTTCTACTGTGAAGTCACTAAATATTAATGGTACTTTTGGAGAGATGATTATAAATGGTGTTTCCGATGTAAAAAAAGAAACACATGATCACAAACTCACTTATATTCCAGATTTATCCTCGATGAGTTTAATTTCCGGAACACTTTTAGGGGGACCTATTGGTGCTGTTGCATCAATTTTTTACGATAAAGTTCTCAAACAAATAGGCATAGATACAAATGAACTAGCAGCTGTCGAATACTCCATAACTGGGTCTTGGTCTGACCCAGAAATTATCTTATTAGAACCATTTAAACAAATCGAGAATTAATATATCCTAAGCATATATTTGGAGAGATATTATGTCTAACATAGCCACTATACAGTTAAACTCTGGGCCGAATACTCAAGCTAATTTGCTTGTGGTCTCAGACATTTTCGAACAGATATCAAAATCAAAGGCAAAAGTTGTAGTCTTGCCTGAAAATTTCTCATTAATGCCAGAAGAGGATAGTGAATTTTTAGAGAAAGCTGAGGATGATGGCCAAGGCAATGTCCAAGACTTTATCAGAGATTTGGCAAGTAAGTATAAAGTTTGGGTTGTTGCTGGAACTATACCCACAAAAACGAACAACCCTAAAAAAGTCAATGCTACTACTTATGTATACGATGATAGAGGTGATACAGTTTATAAATATAACAAGATTCATCTCTTTGATGTAAAACTACCAGATGCAGATGAATCATACAACGAATCTGAGACCTTTGAGCATGGACAAGTGATCAAAGTAATCGAGACACCAATAGGTATAACAGGCATAGGATGTTGCTATGATTTAAGATTCCCAGAATTATTTAGAATGCAACATAAAGATGGTGTAGAAACATTTATTTTACCTGCTGCTTTTACAGAGCAGACAGGCAGAGTGCACTGGGAGACACTTGTCAAGGCAAGAGCTATTGAGAACTTGTGTTACTTAGTAACATCATGCCAAGATGGCTATCATATTAGCGGGAGACAGACACATGGTAACACCATGATAGTTAATCCTTGGGGACAAGTATTAAAAAGGTTACAATCTGGTAATGGGTTCATTGAAAGTGAGATTAACAGGAAACAATTACAATCTATCAGGGAAAAATTTCCAGTATTAGATCACATAAGGTTATTAGAAAAATGACTTCAAAAATTAAAAATATTTTATCAGAGCATGACTTAACAGACGATAAATTATCAAAACTTTTGTCTGTATCCTGTCCTAGAGGAATAGATTTTTCAGATATCTATTTTGAGTATTCAAGCTCAGAGAGTTGGTCTATTGAAGATGGTATCGTAAAGAATGGCACATCAATAATTGATAGTGGGGTGGGAATAAGATCAATTTCAGGTGACAAGACAGGTTTTGCTTATAGCAATACTTTTGAATTTAAAGACTTAATGAAAGCAGCTCAGATGTCGAGATCTATCGCGCCTTTTGATGGTGAAACAGAATTTAAAAGTAGCTCAAATATCGA
>CETL01040129.1_pt1 | contig 52200 bp, 48 predicted proteins | sample 356371 | NCBI WGS metagenome assembly CETL01 (sample SAMEA2622518, study PRJEB7988) | marine metagenome | biome: marine biome (ENVO:00000447); feature: surface water layer (ENVO:00002042); material: "saline water (ENVO:00002010), including plankton (ENVO:xxxxxxxx)" | depth 5 m | reverse complement strand
TTTTGAAAAAATAATTAGATCACAACCTATTCTTTCAGACTCTTTAATTGTTGCTACTCCAGCATTTCTTGATTGAACTAGAATAAAACTATCAGAATTTATATCATACTCTAATTTATTTCTTGATAGAAAGCCATTAGCTTCCTTAAGTATATTTTCTCCTATACTTATTTGATTGCCAATTTCATAATCTATTGGATATTTGTGAGGTGTTTCAATTACATAAATGAAAAATAATTTAGAGTTATTATTTTTGGCCAAAGAAATAGATAAATTTAAAATAGATTCATTATTTATTGAATCAAGTAATACTAAAATTCTTTCTGAATTCATTTATAAAAGTTTATCTATATTGTTATTATTTCCAATAATTGTAAGTTCATCATTTTCTCTAATTACCTCATCATTGGACGGATAAAGCATAAGTGAATCACCTCTTAATATAGATACTACGGTTAGTTTTTGAGGTCCAGGTTTATTTAAAAATCCAGCTTCTCCCAAAGTCATACCTATAATCCTGTCAGGAACCATTAATTTACTAATTCCAATATTTAATGAAAGTTCTAAGTAATCGTCAACATTTGGAGTAAAAATTGTACTTGCTAGCCTTTCTCCCATTTCTTCTTCAGCAAAAATAACTTTATTACACCCTAATCTCTTAAGAGTACTCTCATGAAGAGTAGACGATGCTCGTGCCATAACGGTATTGATGTTCAAGGTTTTAAATAAAACAGTAACCATAACTGAAACTTCTACATTCGAGCCAATAGCTACCACTCCTACATCAAAATCTTGAACACCTAATTCTCTGAGTGCTGTTTCTGACGAAGCATCAGCTGTTACTGGATAAGTTACTTGCCCTATCATAGATTGAACTTTATCTTCATCTTTATCAATTGCCATAACGTCATAGCCTAATTGATACATTTTACTTGCAAAACTAGTACCGAACCTTCCAAGTCCTACAACTACAACTTGTGGTTTTATTTTCATTTTTATCCCAATCTTACAACTTCATAAGCAGGCTTTGCTTTAGTTTCGATTTTTTTTCCTACAAACATTAGTGCTAACAAAAGTGGACCAAATCTTCCAATAATCATTAGTAATGCAATAAATATTTTTGATGAATTATTAATTTTTTCAGTTATTCCTGTGGTAAGTCCCACGTTTCCAAATGCACTTACACATTCAAATAGTAATTCTCTAAATATACTATCAGGTTCAAATGAAGAAATAACAATAAACGAAAATAAAATTAAAAAAATAGAAAATATAAATATTATTAGAGCCCTTCTCGTAATATCTTTTGTAACAGTTCTCTTAAAAATTGTAATTTCATCTTTACCCATTATTGTTGATATTAATGCTGCAAGAATAATAGTTACTGTTCCTACTTTTATACCTCCTGCTACTGAAAGAGATCCACCTCCTATAAACATTAATGCCATTGTCATTACAGATGTACTATTATGAATTTGATTGTAATCAACTATAGAAAATCCCGCAGTTCGTGTTATTGAATGAAAAATTGAAAATATTATCTTTTCTTTTGTATTTTCAGTTCCTATTGTAAAAGGATTTGACCACTCTGCGAATAAGAACTGCGAAGCACCAATAATTAATATAATTGAAGAACTCAAGACTACAACCTTAAAATTTAATGTTATAAATATCTGTTTATATTTCGATTGAAAAAATAAGATAATATTTTCAAAAAATTCTATTATGATTGGGTAACCTATACTTCCTAAAAAAATAAGTACCATCGTTATTGTTAATACATTTATATTTGGAGTTATTGATCCGATACTTCCTCCATTTTCATCTGGTAATATATCAAACCCCGCTCCATTAAATGATGATATTGATTGAAAAATTGAATTAAAAATTATGCTATGTTCATTTTTGATATCTCCTTCATACCAAAAAAAATAAAATAAAATAGCTCCTATGATTTGTAGGATTATGGAAATATAAAAAATATTTAGTACTACTCTAATTGAACTACTTGCAACATATTTTGAAGGTGTGCTGTCACTCAAACTTTCATTTATAAGCATTTTCTGCTCTAAATTGATTTTTTTACCAAATAATATATATATTAAAAATCCAGCTCCAATCATGAATCCTAAGCCTCCAATAAAAGAAAGAATTAATATTATTGTAAGACCAAATATACTCCAAGTAACCTCTGATTGAACTGGAGTCAATCCTGTAACTGTAACAGCTGAAGTTGATACAAAAAAACTATCAACTAAACTTATATCTTGTCCAGAATTTACTGATATGGGTAAAAATAAACCGATTGTTCCAAAGATAATTAAGGCAATTAAACCATAAAATAGTACAAGAGGAGAATTTAATCCTCTTTTTGAACTTTTTTTACTTTCTAATTTTATGATCTCAGGTTGTAATTCCAAAGATCTTCTTACTCGATGGAGCTTATCTCCATTTAGTGAATTTATTTTTTCATTTGCCATTGAAAATTGCCAAATAGCTATGGTTATAATTTATTTATTTTTATATATAGATTATACTTATTTATAGTGTTTTAAGCCTCTTCAAAATAATATATGACTACATACTCACTTGAAATAGTTCCAAAACAAATTGAACGTTTAAAAATTTTACCAAAAGAAATGTTCAATGAAGTATATGTGGCATTTATACCTGGTGATTCGATTTCAAACATTATTGAAGCATCTAGAAATCTAAAATCTCAAGGATTTTCACCAATACCTCATTGTCCAGCTAGAAGTATCAAAGATGAAGATCAACTGGATTTTTTTCTATCCGGTTTGGCAAAAGAAAATATTAAGAAGGTTCTAGCAATTGGAGGCAGTCCTAAGAATAAAGCAGGTATTTTCGATAAAACGATGGATATTTTTGAAACAGGTTTATTTGAAAAATATGAGTTCAATCAAATTAATATTGCTGGCCATCCAGAAGGAAATCCAGACGATGATAATTCTGAAAATAATTTATCTATTAAGTGTGATTGGCTTATGAAAAAAGGCTTTAATTCTTCTATAGTAACGCAATGGACATTAAATATTGATGAAACAAATAATTGGGTAAAAAAAGTAGAAAAAGATATCATAAGTAAAAATTCAAGGAAAATAGATATTAATCTTGGAATTGCAGGTCCAGCAAAACTAACAACACTAATAAATTATGCGAAAATTTGTGGAGTTAGTGCAACAACTTTGATTATTAGAAGTAAAAAATTTGGTCTTACTAAATTAGTTAAGCATAATCCTTTAGAAATAATAAACGGATTAGATAATACAAATAAACTTCATTTTTTCCCTTTCGGAGGAATTAAGGAGCTATCTCAGTGGGCTGACAGCAACATATTGCAGGTTAATAATGAATGAGTTTATTATAATCGGTGAAAATATACATACAACAAGGTCTGTAAAATTAGATGGTATTAGAACTGTTGATTTAGATGGAGAGAAAGTTATTACCTTCAGAAAAAAAGGGGATGATTTTTCAATATTGAAAATTCCTGATCATTTTAAAGACACACAACCATATAAACAGGGGCAACTTAAACATTTTATGATAGCAATATGGCAGGGAATGAATGGAGATAAGGAAAAAGGCATTGATTATATTAGATGGGAAATTGAAAGACAAACAAAATTTGGTGCTGCATTTTTAGATATAAATGTTGACGAATATAGTTACAGACTTGAAGACCAAATAGAAGCTATGAAGTGGTTAGTGAATGTAATGAAAGAATTTTCTCAGATTCCAATATCTATTGATTCCTCAAATCCTGACATAATAAAATCAGGCTTAGAAGAATATGGTAATCATATGAGACCTTTAGTTAACTCTCTTTCGCTTGAAAGGATAGACTTGATTGATACGATTATAGAATATGATGCACAGGCAGTTGTTAGTGCAGCTAGTGAGAGTAGTATGCCAGACAGTTCTGAAGAGAGAATGGATAATTTAAGTGATGTTATAAAAGTTTGCTCTACCAAAGGCTTACTAGATGAAGATATTTTTGTGGATCCCTTGATATTTCCAATATCTGTTTCATCAAACTACGGTAAAGATGCACTCGATGCTATAAGAAAAATTAAAGACAAATGGACCAATATAAATATTACAGGAGGTATGAGTAATGTTTCTTTTGGTCTTCCAAAAAGGAGACTAGTTAACGATGTGTTTATTAGTCTTGCAATCGAAAAAGGTGCAAATTCAGGAATAATAAACCCAATTGAATCAAAATTAGAAAGAATAAAATATATAGATCAAACTACAGAAGCTTATGAGATCACAAGATCAATGCTAGAAGGTAATGATGAATTTTGTGTAAATTACTTAAAAGCTTTCAGAGAAAAGAGAATCTAAAATGTTCTTAGTACGTTTTGTACTGTGGTTTCTAAGATTTACTGGGGATATAACCAATGAATTTATTGAAAAAAATGTTCCTTTTATGTGTGCATCTATATCTTTTTATGCTTTTTTTTCATTATTTCCTTTACTACTTGGATTAATAATGATTTTCTCAATTTTCTTAGGAATTCAAGGATTTGAGCAAACTCTAATTGATTCCTTGAAAAATGTTATTCCAATTTTTGACGAACAAGATGATGAATTCTTAAAATCTTTTTTTGATAGCCTTACATCAAATAGATTAGCTACAAGTACTCTTGCTGGAATAGGTCTACTTTTTGCTTCTAGCGCAGTTTTTGGGACAATTAGAAAAAGTATTAATTTTATTTGGGAAATCGATAAAAAGAGAACTTTTTTTCAAGAAAGAAGAATAGATTTTTCTATGTTATTTATTGCTTCTTTTTTATTGATTAGCTCTTTTGTATTAACCACAGGCCTAAGTTTTTTGAGTGAACTAGTTTCTATCACATTCCCAGACTCTCCTCTGATTGATCAAAATATTTGGAATAGATTAGCTTTATTAGTTCCTCCTTTATTAACATTTTTAGTTTTTATTATTTGTTATTGGTGGCTTCCTAATATCGAATTATCATTTTTTTCTGTCTTTCCTGCTGCAATTCTTGCTACTTTAGCTGAAGAAATTAATAAAATGATTTTTATTTTATATCTTAGAAATTTTAGCGGGATTTCAGGTTCTATCTATGGAGGGGTAAGTGCAATTATAGTTTTGATGGCATTTATATATTTATCTTCAATTATTCTTCTTATTGGTGCTCAAATATCTGCAAGAAATACAGTTTATCTTAATATAAGAAAGCAAAATATACAGAACAAAAAATTAGAATCAAGTATAGAAAGACTTTCCTAAATCTTAATTATATAGAGAAAAATTTCATTATTATCTGAAATCTTAATTTTTTCGCTTTGATCATTATCCTTAAAAATTATATCTTTTGCTAATGAGTTAGTTGCAATATATTCTTTATAGAACTCGACGCTTTTATTTATTTTAGATTCTCCAAAAATATTAATTGTAATCATATCTGATATATCAAGATCCATATCTTTTCTTTTATTTTGAACTGCTCTTAAAATATCTCTAGCTATACCCTCAATTTCTAATTTCTCATCAATATTTATATTCAAAGAAACTATTATACTACCACTATCAATATCTCTTGTTTCAGTTCCAGGTAGGGATTCTTTTTCAAGAATATATTCATCCTCTAAAAATGTTTTATCTAAAATAGTTATAGATTTATTTTTATTCATTATCCATTCATCATTATTTGCTGCTTGCATAAATTTACCCACATCTTTTCCAAGCTTAGGGCCTAGCTTTCTTAGATTAATCTTAATTTTGTTTTTGTATAAAGAATCAGAACTATCAGTAATCTTAATTCTTTTAATATTGACCTCATCAGTAATATAATTTTCAAAATCTTTTATCCATTCTGAATTATCTCCAACTATTGTTAGTTCGTGTAATGGTTGCCTAACTCTTATATTATTAGATTTTCTTATTGCTAGTCCTGCAGAAGAAATTTCTCTTACTATGTCCATTTTTTTGAGAAATTCCTTATCATTTGGAAAGAGTTCTAAAGAAGGCCAATCACTAAGATGAACACTTTTTAGTTTAGTAAGCTTGGTATATATTTCTTCAGCTATGAGTGGAATTAGGGGAGAAAGCGCTTTAGTCACGTTTAGAAGTACAGTATACAAAGTGTCATAGGCATTTTTAGAGTCATTATCATCAGCATGTTTCCAAAATCTTGGCCTACTTCTTCTGATATACCAATTATTTATCGCATCTATAAATTCAGGAACAGATTGGCAAGCTGAAGTAATATCATAGTTAGATAAATTAGAATCAATCTTTTCAATCAATTCTTTAGTTTTCAATAATGCATATCTATCCAAAGAATTTTGAGATGAATAATTTTCTTTTGCTTTTATATTTTCTGCATTTGCATAAAGGGTAAAAAAGTAAAAAGCATTCCACAAAGGTGTAATAATTTGTCTTTGTGCATCTGCTATTCCCTTGCCTTCCATATCTATCTGTAAGTTTTGCCCTTTAAGTATAGGAGAGGAGGAAAAGAACCATCTAAGAGAGTCAGCTCCATATTTTTTCCAAATCATTTCTGGTTCAGGATAATTTCTTAATTTCTTTGAAAGTTTTACACCTTTTGTATCAAGAACTATTCCATGACTGATTGAATTCTTAAAAGGAGGTTTGTCAAAAATTGCTGTACTTAATACCATCATTGTATAAAACCAGCCTCTAGTTTGACCAATGTACTCCACAATAAAATCAGCAGGAAAATGTGATTCAAACCAATCTTTGTTTTCAAAAGGATAATGAACTTGAGCAAATGGCATTGAACCTGATTCAAACCAACAATCAAAAACTTCTGGAACTCTCTTCATAAGGCTTTTTCCTGTTGGATCATCAGGATTAGGTCTTGTCAAATTATCTATAAAAGGCCTATGTAGATTATCAGGCCTAACTCCAAAATCTTTTTCTATTTCATCTAAGCTTCCATAAACATCTGTTCTTGGATAATTGGGATCATCAGATTTCCAAACTGGAATTGGAGAGCCCCAAAACCTATTTCTGCTTATAGACCAATCTCTAGCACCTGCTAACCATTTTCCAAACGTGCCTTCTTTTATATGACTAGGGATCCAGTTTATTTCTTGATTTAATTCAACCATCCTATTTTTGAATGACGAAACATTTACATACCAAGAGTTAACTGATTTATATATTAATGGTTCATCTGTTCTCCAGCTATGAGGATAGTTATGGAGATATGATTCTTTTTTTATTAATAATTTTTTTTGTTTAAGTTCTTTAATTATTTTTTCATTAGCTTCAAATACTTGTAGTCCTTCATAATCTGGAACTTCCTGTGTAAATTTTCCTTGATCATCGACTGGACAAACTAACTTAATTCCATTAGCTTCGCATACTGTTTGGTCATCTTCTCCAAAGCCAGGTGCCATATGAACAATTCCTGTACCTTCTTCAGTATTAACAAACTCTGCTTCTAGAACTCTAAATGAATTATTATTATTCTTAAAATAAGGGAATAAAGGTTTGTAAGTCAATCCTATTAATTCTGACCCTACTATATGTTTAATAATTTTATTTCCATCTAACTCTTTTTCATAGTTCTCTAGAACAGATTTTGCTATCACATAATTTTCATCATTCAAAGATATTATGCAGTATTCAATATCTTTTCCTACAGCACAAGCTAAATTTGAAGGAAGCGTCCAAGGAGTAGTAGTCCATGCAATTAGAAAGGTTTTATTATTATTTAGTTTTAGTTTGAGATCTAAAATCTCGAACTTTACAGTTACTGCAGGATCCCTTCTTTCTCTATATGAATCATCCAAACGGGTCTCAAAATTCGAAAGTGGAGTTTCTGCTTTCCAAGAATATGGCATGACTCTATCTTTTTCATATACTAATCCTTTATCCCAAAGTTGCTTAAATGCCCATATAACAGATTCCATGTAGCTAAGATCCATTGTTTTATAGTCATTATCAAAATCAACCCATCTAGCTTGCCTTCCAACAGTTCCTTCCCATTCTTTTGTATAACGCATCACTGAGGTTCTGCAATGATCATTAAAATTTTCAACTCCAAAATCTTGGATTTGTTTTCTTCCAGAAATACCTAATTCTTTTTCAGATTCCATTTCTGCTGGTAGACCGTGGCAATCCCATCCAAATCTTCTATCTACCTTGTTACCTTTCATAGTTTGATATCTTGGGATAATATCTTTTACAAATCCTGTAAGTAGATGGCCATAATGGGGAAGACCGTTAGCAAAAGGAGGTCCGTCATAAAATACAAACTCATTAGATTTTTTTCTTAACTCCAAAGATTCAGAAAAAGTATTTTCTTTTTTCCACTTATTCAATATTTTTTCCTCAATTTCAGGTAAAGAAATAGAGGAATTAATTTCTGGATAGTATTTTTTATTTTCTATAGTCATTTATAAATCAATTTTACCTTTTGAATTAGTCTTAAGTATTATAAATTGAATACTGATATTGGATTATAAGATAAAATATGTTTTTTTTCGGTCTCAGTTAAGTCACTCAACCCTGAAAGGCATCTTGAGAAATTTATTAATGGAAAATCTGAAGCAAAAAGAATTTTATTTATACTTGAGCATAAAATAGAAGTTTTATATACCTTTCTGCTATAAAGAAAAGGTTGAGCTGCAGAATCGTAATAAACATTTTTTAATACTTCTTTTACTTCAGGCATCTGTTCGTAAAAAACTAAACCTCCTCCAAAATGTGAGAAAATAAATATGTTTTCTGGATTTTGTTTTGCTAAAGAATATAACTTTTCCGGAACATTTGTCCCTTTGCCTGAATATGAGTGGCCTAGTGGTTCAGATGCATGAACAATGGTAGGTAGATTATATTCAAGTGCAATCCTTAGGGTATTCTTAAGTACTTTGTTTTCTTCTATTTCTTCATCATAATTAAAGTGTAATTCACCAATTCCTTTTGCTCCTCTGTTAATATAATTTAAGATTTTAGATTCAGTGTTTTTTGAGTAAATATTTACAGAACATATTGGGATTATTTCTTCAAATTTACTGCCTGATTCAATTATGTAGTCATTACATAATTTTGTAATTTCATCACTTGTCCAACCAAAACCACCAACTACTGCTTTATTTATTTCACAATCTTTTAGTTTACTTACCAAGTTATCAGCATCTGATATTTTAGTTTTTTCATTGAAAAGCTCTTTGAATTTTTGATCTAGTTTTTGAAACTTAGAAATTTCTGAAGAAATTTCCTTAGGTAAAATATGTGTGAGTGAATCTATATTCATTTCTATTTTTTTTCTATAATTTAAATATTATGACAAATAAAAAAATTGATAGAAGAGAATTTGGTAAAGTTTTTATATCAAAAACATCTCCAAATTTTGTAATAGGTGATTATGCTAAATTATTGGCAGATACTAAAATTCAAAATTTTATAGACGATAAATTAAAAACATTAATTAAAGCTAATATTTCATGGCAACATTATTTTCCAGCTTGTTCAACAGCACCTTGGCAGCTTGATGGAGTTATAAGAGGCCTGAGAAGTTTAGGAATTTCTAACTTAGAGGTAGCGCACAATGGAACAGTTGTTGTAAATGCTAGGGAAGGGCAAGAAAATAATGGATTCTTAAAAATAGAAAAAGATCTATCGATTAAAAGTACTGTACTAGATGATCCTGGCCAAGAGTGGATTAATTATGTTCCTAAAAATAAAATGATTGTCTTAAATAAGATCTACCCTGAAGGAATAATGATCCCTCGAAAACTTTTAGAAACAAATATTATCCATCTTCCTACAGTTAAAACACATGTTTTCACTACAATTACTGGTGCTATGAAAAATGCATTTGGGGGATTACTTCATAAAAATAGGCATTGGGCTCATGCGGATATTCATAATACGCTAGTTGATTTGCTCACTATTCAGTATGAGATTCATAATAATGTATTTGCAGTTATGGATGGAACATTTGCAGGAGATGGACCAGGCCCTAGGGCAATGAACTTTAAGACTAAGAATATGATATTCGCATCTTATGACCAAGTTGCAATTGATTCTATTTCTGCAAAGCTGATGGGTTTTGATCCTTTGAAAATACCAAAACTTAGAATTGCTCATGAAAAAGGCCTTGGTATAGCTAATCCAAATGAAATTAAGGTAATTGGAGAAAACGTAAATAAGATAAATTGGAATTTTTCTAAAAATAAAAATACATTTGCTAGTAAAATTCAAAAGTATATTTATTGGGGGCCTTTGAAACCTTTTGAAAAACTATTATTGAGAACTCCTATGGTAAACGTAGCATACTTGGCTTCAAATCTTTATCACAACACTTTTTGGCTTAGATTTATAGGGAAAAGTAGAATAAAAAAAGCATTTGAAACCCAATGGGGTAATTTATTAGTTAATTATAAAATTTCAAAACCCTAATTCACTTATTTTCTAGGCAGTAATTATATGCACTAAGTGCAGAAATAGCTCCTTGTGAAGCAGCTGTTATAGTTTGCTTTAAATTAGAACCATTAGTGATATCTCCAGCTGCGAATATTCCAGATACATTCGTCTTTTGATCTTTGTCAACAGCTACTTCGTTTGTTTCTTCATCTAGATTTATTCCTAGTGATATAGGTATTTCTACTCTTGGATCTGCTCCAGCCTCAATCATTAAGCCATCGATTTTAAATCTATTTTGGTTATTATATTTATTTTCTATTTCTATTTCTTCTAATCCACCAAAATCTGATCCTATGAGTTTAGTTACATTATTCTTTAATAGAACATCTACATTATCAGTTTTTTCTAAAGTATCCAATAGTATAGGTTCTGGTCTCCAAAGCTTTTCTCCTCTGTAAACCAGAAAAACTTTTTTAGCATATTTTGCAATAAGAATAGCACCTTCTACCGCAGCATTTCCGCCTCCCACTACAACAGCTAATTCTTTATTTCTATAAAGAGGAGCATCACAAGTTGAACAGTAAGAAATACCTTTACCAGTCCACTTCTCTTCGTTTTCAAGCTCTAGTTTTCTTCTTTCCCTGCCTATCGCTAATATAATTGTTTTAGCCTCAATTGTTGAGCCATCATACAATTGGCATAAAAAAGATTCATTCTTTTTAGTAATTGATTTTAGGTTTTGTTCAATTATAGGGACATCTAAATTTGTTACTTGATTTTTAAATTCAAGCATCAAGTCAAATCCGTCAATATCGTTATTACCCGGATAATTTTCTATTAATCCTCCTATTGCTGTTTCTCCACCAAACTCTTCACCAATAATAGCAGTACTCATTTGATATCTAGCTGCATATAAACCAGCTGAAAAGCCTGCTGCTCCTTGACCAGCTATTAATAAATCGACTTTATTTAATATACTCATTGTAATTTTTTCATTTATTAAACTTCAAAAAATAATAAATCCAATTTTTTATTTTTTTGAATATTTCTAAGGTTGTATCTATAGATATTATTATATGATTAGGGTAAATAACAGTAAAAAAATAATTTTTTTCTAGGAGAGAGAGATGGAATCTAAAATTAGGATAAACGATGTAGGAGATATATGCTCTCCAAAAGGATTTTTATCTGGTTCTATATTTTCTGGAATTAAATCTCCTGGCCAGGATAAAAGGGACATAGGAATTATATTTTCCGAAACTGAATGTGTCAGCGCAGGTACATTTACTCAAAATTCAGTGGTTTCTCCATCTGTAACTTGGACTAAAGAAATTAATTCAGATGGAAATATAAGAGCTATTGTAGCAAATTCAGGTTGTGCTAATTGCGCTGTTGGTGAACAAGGGTTAATAGATGCCAAAGAAATGGCTTCTATAACCTCTAATGCGTTGGATATAAATGAAAATCAAGTAGCAGTAGCTTCAACTGGAATAATTGGAGTAGAACTGCCAATGGCTTTGATGAGAAAATTCATACCTCAAATAAAATTAGATAAAAATGATGGTAACGGATTCGCTAGATCAATACTTACTACTGACACAAAAACTAAAGAAATTTCTGTTTCCTTTGAAATTGATGGTATGGAAATTAATGTAGCTGGAGTAGCTAAAGGATCTGGTATGATACATCCAAATATGGCTACTATGCTGGCATTTATAACAACTGATGCTAATATTGAAAAAAAAACTTTACAAAATTCTCTCAATAATTCTGTTGCAAAATCTTTTAATCAAATAACTGTAGATGGGGATCAATCAACCAATGATACAGTATTAGTGTTAGCTAATGGTCTTGCTAAGAATAAAAAGATTATATCTTCTAATGATTCAAAAAAGTTCTCTGAAGCCTTAGATATTGTTTGTGTATTTCTAGCAAAAGAAATAGCCAAAGATGGAGAAGGTAATACAAGACTGATAGAGGCTACTGTTTCAGGAGCAAAAACAACTGAAGATGCAAGACTTGCTGCAAGATATGTAGTAAATTCAAATTTAGTAAAAACTGCTGTTTACGGTAGAGATCCTAATTGGGGAAGAATAATCATGGCAGTAGGAGCTTCTCAGATTCCAATTGATGAATCAAAGATAGAAATTTTTGTAAATGATATTCAAATAGTATCTGAAGGAATTGCAATTTCTTATAATCATCAAAGTATTGTAATTGCTATGAGTGAAGAAATAATCAGGTTTAATATTAACCTGAATATTGGCTCTAATTCTGGAGTAGCTTGGGGTAGTGAATTGACAGAAGAATACGTAGTTTTTAATTCAGCTTATACAACATAATTTTGCTATGAAAAATTCAAAAAATGTTTCTGTAATAAAAATAGGAGGATCAACTCTAGGTGAAACTGATAGTACTTTTGAAGACATAATCACTTTGTATAAAAAAGGATGGAAAATAGTTTTAGTTCATGGTGGAGGAAAAGAAATTTCTAACTGGATTAATAAGCAAGGTATAGAGCCTCTATTTGTAGATGGTCTTAGAGTCACAGATAAGCAAACTCTAGATGTAGCCTTAGCTGTTCTTTCAGGAAAAATAAACTCTGAAATAGTCTCAGAGTTTCAAAACCGAGGAGCTAATGCTGTGGGTTTATCAGGTTCTTCAGGTATTCTAAATGCGGAAAAACTGAATGAGAAATTAGGATTTGTGGGTAAAATTGTTAGTTGTAATACAGATTTGTTAAATAATCTTTTAGATAATGGATACCTTCCTGTTGTTTCACCAATGGCATTATCAGTTGATTCAAAAAATCAAATTTATAATACAAACGCAGATACTGCTGCAGGAGTCATAGCTAGAGAACTTGGTGCGGATAATATTATATTTCAAACTGATGTTCCAGGAGTTTTTGATACAAACAAAAGAGTAATACCTCAAATGACAAAAAAACAGGCACTGGACTTAATTGATTCTGGAATTGTTCAAGGAGGTATGATACCTAAAATAAAATCTTGCATAGAAGCTTTATCAACAGTAAATGTAGGAAGAATTATTGATGGAAGAAACTCTGGAGCGTTGTTAACTGCATTCACTAATGGCGATATTGGTACTAGAATAGTCTAAGAGGGTAATTTTAAATATATATATATATTGGAGAAATAAATGAAATCGACCAAAGAATACAAAGATCTCGAAAAAAAATATTATATGCAAGTTGTTAATAGAATGCCTCCAGTTCTTGTAAGCGGGAAAGGAACCGTAGTAACTGATAATGATGGAAATGAATACTTGGACTTTACTGCTGGTTGGGCTGTATTAAACTTGGGGCATTCTCATGATTCAGTTACAGAAGCAATTAAGGATCAAGCTGGTAAGATACTCCAAATGAGCAATTTATATTACACAACTCCACAGCTTTCCTTGGCTCAAACTATAGTTGATAACTCCGCGTTAGACAGAGTTTTCTTTTGTAATTCAGGAGCAGAAGCAAATGAAGGAGCAGCTAAACTGGCTAGAAAATGGGGTAAGAAAAATCTTAATGGTGCATTTGACATAATTACTACATTAAATTCATTTCATGGAAGAACTCAAGCAATGATGGCAGCAACAGGACAGCCTCACTATCAAGATAATTGGAGGCCCTTGATGCCAGGTTTTGTAAATGTAGAATATAATAATTTGCAGCATATAGTAGATGCTTATACAGACAACACTTGTGCAGTTATGATAGAACCTGTTCAAGGGGAAGGTGGTGTAAATGTACCAGATCCTGACTATCTAAGATCTGTTCAAGAATTCTGTAAATCTAAAAACATACTCTTTATTTTGGATGAAGTTCAAACAGGAATGGGTAGATTAGGAACTTTATTTGGTTATCAAAGATTTCAAGGGGTTGAACCTGATGTAATGACATTAGCTAAAGCTTTAGGTTCAGGAGCTCCATTAGGAGCATTTTGTTCAAAAGAATTTTGTTCTGTGCTAGAACCAGGAGATCATGGATCAACTTTTGGAGGAAATGCATTAACTACTTCAGCAGGAGCTGCTGCAGCAGAATTTATGGTTAAGAATAATATTCCTGAAACTGCTCTTGAGTCTGGAAAATATATGATGGATAAACTTAGTGTATTAATGAAAAAATTTGATTTCATTTCTGAAATTAGAGGTATGGGACTACTCATAGGTATAGAAATGAATGAAGATATCTCTGGGGAGATAGTTGGTAAGGCACTTGAAAAGGGTCTGCTTATAAATGCTGTAAGGCCTAATATGATAAGATTTATGCCCCCTTTGAATGTTTCAATAGAAGAAATAGATCAAGCCATTGAAGTTATAAGTGAAATATTAGAGGATTACTAGTAATGTCTAAAGGAAAATGTGTTTTGGCATACTCTGGAGGAATGGATTCAACAATTTCTGTAGTATGGATAAAAGAAAAATATGATTTAGATGTAATTACTCTAACAGTTGATCTAGGAGCAGGTCCTGAGATCGAAGGAGTTAAAGAAAAATCTAAAAATGCTGGAGCAATAGATTCTGTTGTTCTGGATGTTAAAGAAGAATTTGTTAATGAATATGTGTTTCCTGCACTAAAAGCAGGTGGTATGTATGAAGATGTTTATGCTTTATCGACAGCATTAGCAAGACCATTAATGTCAAAAAAACTAGTTGAGATAGCTAGAAAATATGGAGCAGAATATGTTTCCCATGGCTGTACTGGCAAAGGAAATGATCAAGTTAGATTTGATGCCTCGATAATGACTCTTTCTGGAGATGGAGAGTCTATAAAGATTATTGCTCCAGCTAGAGAATGGGGAATGACAAGAGATGAAGAAAAGGAATATGCTGCAAAAGCTGGACTTGAATTAAGAGAAGTTGGTGATAATAATAAGGTCTATTCCATAGATAGGAATTTATGGGGCTTAGCAATTGAAGGAGAAGATCTGGAAGATACTTGGATAGAACCTCCTGAAGATGCCTTTTCGTGGACATCAAGTGTTGAGAATGCTCCTGATAAACCTGAAATATTAGAATTGGGTTTTGATAAAGGTATACCTGTATCTTTAGATGGGAAAAAATTAGATGGTGTTAGTCTTATTGAAAATTTAAACTTAATAGCTGGAAAACATGGAATTGGAAGAGTTGATCATCTTGAGAATAGATTAGTTGGAATTAAGAGTAGAGAAGTCTATGAAACTCCTGCAGCTATTATTTTATATAATGCGATAAGTGCATTAGAAACGGCTACTTTATCAAGAGAACAACAAAGAATAAAATCTAATCTTTCAAAAATTTACTCAGATCTCGTTTATGATGGTAGATGGTTTACTTTACTCAGGGAAAATATAGAATCATTTATGAATAGTGTTCAAAAATTTTCATCAGGTGAAGTTAAGCTAAAGCTCTACAAAGGAAATGTAACTGTTATTGGAAGAAAATCAAAGTTTTCTCTTTATGACTATGATATGTCTACATACTCTACTACAGATACTTTTAACCATCAATCTGCTGAAGGATTTATTGATATTTATTCTTTGCCTGCAAGAATTCAGGCAAAAAAACAAAAATTTAACGATTTATAAATTTTGACAAAGAACATAAATAATAAAACATCTTCTGTTCAAGGAGGTAAAATATATGGTGATTTTACTAGTTCTTTTCATTCTGACATAAGGATGTATTCTGAAGATATTGATGTATCAATAGCTTATTCTAAAATGCTAAAAAAAATTGGAATATTATCTTCTCAAGAAAGTGAATTAATTAAGAACTCTTTAGAAGAAATTAGGAAAGAAATAAAAGATAACATATTTGATTGGGATTACACTCTAGAAGACATTCACCTAAATATAGAGAATTCAATGTATAAAAAAATAGGTGAAGTTGCTGGTAAGCTTCATTATGGAAGGTCTAGGAACGATCAAGTAGCAACCGATTCTCGATTATATTTTTTAAGGAATGTTGATTTAATTATACCTTCTATAATTAAATTTTTAGAAGTTCTCATCAAACTCTCAGAAAAAAATATTGAAATTTTATTGCCTGGTTATACACATCTACAAAAAGGTCAACCAATCCTAATTTCTCATAATTTGATGTCATACTTTTCTATGATTTCCAGAGATCTTAGTCGTTTTCAGAATACTAGATTCAATTTAGATAACATGCCACTTGGTTCTGGTGCGTTTGCTGGTGTCACAATTCCCTTAGATAGAGATTTATTAGCTGATGAATTAGGGTTTTCTAGAGTTTCATCAAATTCTATTGACTCCGTATCATCAAGAGATCATATTACTGATCTTCTATATTCCTGTTCGTCTATCATGATAAATTTATCTAGAATTTCTGAAGAATTAATAATTTGGAATACAGAAGAGTTTAATTTTATTAATATTCCAGATGAGTTTACTACTGGTTCAAGTATTATGCCCCAAAAAAGAAATCCTGATTATTTTGAATTAATAAGAGGTAAATCTGGGATTCCTATAGGCCACTTAGTATCACTTTTTACTTCACTAAAAGGACTTACTTTCACATATAATAGAGATTTGCAAGAAGATAGAAAAGGAGCAATGGACTCAATTGAAATTGTTTCTCAATCCCTTGAAGTTCTCTCAAATTTATTTTCTAACCTGACATTTAATCAAAAAATAATGCTAGATTCTGCTCATAATTCTAATATTTTAGCTACTGACTTTGCTGATTATTTAGCAAATAAAAAAATGCCTTATAGAGAAGCTTATGAAATAGTTAAAAATATATCCTCATCATTAGAAGGTAAATATATACATCAAATTTCATTAAATGAATTAAGAAAATTTTCCAAACTTTTTGAAGAAGATGTACTTGATATTTCATTAGGAAATTCCATTGAAAGAAGAAATTCTTTTGGAGGAACATCTACTGATTCCGTAAAAAATCAAATAAAAGAAGCTAAGATTTTTCTATTAAAAATCAAAAATGAAAAATAAAGACATATTCTTAAGCGCATCTATTCTATCTTCAGATTTTAAGAACTTAGAAAATGAAATAATTGCCTTGAATGAATCTGGTATTGATGAATTTCATTTAGATGTAATGGATGGTAATTTTGTTGAATCCATATCATTTGGTGATCCTATAATTAAGACAGTTAGGTCACTAACATCTATACCCATAGAAGCTCATCTAATGGTAGACAAACCTAATAATTTTGTAGAAAATTTTGCTAGACTCGGGGTTGATATATTTACCTTTCATATTGAAAGTAAATCTGATATTTTAATGACAATTTCTAATATAAAGAATAATGGAATGAAGGTTGGAATTGCATTAAATCCAGATACTCCTATTGAATTAATCGAGCCATATCTACAACAAATTGATCGAATTTTATTTATGACTGTATACCCAGGTAAAGGTGGTCAAAAATATATAGAAGATATAAACAATAAAATTTTAGAATTTTCAAATAATAAAAGTATAAGTCAGAACTTATTGATCGCAATAGATGGAGGAGTCAAGCCAGAAACTGTTTTAGGTGGATTTAATTCTGGAGCTAAACTATTTGTGTCTGGAACAGGTATTTTGAATAGCAACTTAGGTTTTAGAGGAGCTGTGAATGAATTTAGAAAAGTTATTTTAGAATAACACCTTTTTTGTCTAGAGTTCTAATTTCTCTAGCAGTAAGCTTTACAACGTATTCCTTGTCATTTATTCTTATTTTTCTCTTTTGAATATTGGGCTTAGAAATCTTTTGTGTAGCGTTTAGTGCATGAGACCTGTTGTGACCGAATAAAGGTTTTTTTATTGGTCCTAAACCTAGATGTTTTCTTGGATCAACTGGCATTTTTTACTCTCAGTTATTTTAGTTACTTAAAATATATATTTTTTTATATGTTTAGTTTATCATCCAAATCTATAATCGGAAATAATTTTCTATGAATTTAAATAAAGAGATCTCTTTAAGTGAAATTTCTCAAGCTATTAAGACATTTATATATAGCTTAGAGTTATATAAGGAAAAAATTAATAATCTAAATGTATTTCCTGTACCTGATGGTGATACTGGAACTAATATGTTACTTACAATAAAGAATGTTGATCAAGATCTTGATTCAAAATCAGATATGCATTCTTTATTAAATCACTTACGGGAAGCTTCACTAATGGAAGCAAGAGGAAACTCAGGAGTAATTCTTTCACAATTTTTTCAAGGTCTACTAACTTCTTACGAAAGTAACGAATGTTTTACGATATCATCTTTAGTTACTTCATTTACTATTGCAGCTGAAAATACTAGAAAATCTTTACCTAATCCTGTAGATGGAACTATGATGACTGTATACGAAGAAATAGCTAGAGCGGCTAGTAAAGGGCTAAGTAAATCTGAAAACTTAGAAGATTTACTAGAAATAATTGCGAAAGGAGCAGTTTTATCTGTAAAAAACACTCCTAATAAATTAAAGATCCTTAGAGAAGCAGGAGTGGTGGATTCAGGTGGCTTAGGTTTAGCTATTATGATGAATGCTTGGTATTTATCAATAATTCAAAAAGAAATAGAAAAAGATTTAGATATTGTTTATTTAGAAATGATATCAGGTCTTTCAGATAAAGTTTCTGAAAATTTTATAAATTCTAGCGATGAACTAGAGTGGGGTAACTGTACAGTTTTTACTATAAAAGGTAAAAATTTTGATATTGACTATCAAAGAAAACAAATTGCTAAATTTGGTAAATCTCCTGTTATTACTGGAGATTCAAACTTAATTAAAGTGCATATTCATGTTTTAGATGAAAATGAAGTAATTAATTATTCTAAAAAAATAGGAACTGTTGAAAATATTTTTGTTCAAAATATGGATAATCAAACTAAGGTTTTTTCATCAAGAAAAAGAAATTATAATCTTATCAAAACTTCAGTAATTTCAATTTGTGAAGGTAATGGCATAGTTGAAGCTTTTTTTGAAGCTGCTGGTGATGGGATGCACATTGTTGAGGGAGGTTCGAAAAATAATCCTAGCATAAAAATAATAATGAATGAAATAGATAAGATTAAGTCAGATAATATTATTATTCTTCCAAATAATTCAAATATTTCAACAACTGTAAAACAATTAATTGACCTCAATAATAATAAAAAAATACATATGATACCCACTCGTTCTATTCAACAAGGCATAGCTTCAATTTTTTCATATGATTCATCAAAAAAGTTTGATATTAATTTAAAAAATATGAATGACTCTCTCAAAGTGATTGAAGAGGCATTTGTAACTATTTCAACCAGAGATGTTGTTTTTGATGGGAAGCAAATAAAGAAAAATAATTTCTTTGCCACATTGAATAACAAAATTTATGACTCTTACGACTCTGCCGATTTAGGACTAATTAGTATTTCAAGGGAATTATTAAGAAGAAATGAAATATTAACTATTTTTGTTGGTCATGATTCTATTATGGACAATTATGATTACTTAGAAAGTCAAATTTTACAAAACTATAGTGATAAAGAAGTTGTAATTGTGAATGGTAATCAATCATACTATAATTATCTATTATTAGCAGAATAAGAGGGAAAAATGTCAAAAATAGCCTTAGTAACAGATAGCACATCTGATCTACCAAAGAAAGTAGCAGAAAAACAAGGAATATTTGTTGTTCCACTTAATTTACATTTTGGAGATGAAACATTTATTGATGGAATAGATATAACTTCTTCTGAATTTTATCCTAAATTGATTGATTCTGAGTTTCATCCCAGTACATCTCAACCTTCAGTTGGTAAATTTATAAAAACATATGAAGAAATACTTCAGACATACGATAGTATAATATCGATTCATATGTCTTCTAAGCTAAGTGCTACTCATTCTTCTGCTGTGCAAGCTAAAGAACAGATTTCAAACGATAATATAAGAATTATTGATAGTAAAAATGGCACATTAGGTTTAGGCTCTTTGGTTTATTCTGTTTCTAAGTTAATGAAAAAAGAAAATAATTTAGATAATTTAGTAACTGAAACTGAAAGTCTTGTTGATAAATCACAATTCTATGGATTATGTGCAACTTTAGAATATTTGGCAAAAGGAGGAAGAATAGGTAAGGCTCAAGAATTTGTTGGCTCTTTGCTTAAGCTAAAACCAATACTTTCTACTACGGGATTTGATGGTGAAATAGGTTCAGTAGCTAAGGTGAGAAGTTTTTCTAAAGGTATGGATTACTTGGTTAATATTGTTGAGAATAATAAAATTGAAGATTTATTTGTAGTACATGGTGGGAATTTTGAAAGTGCTGAAAAATTAATCGAAAAATTAGAAAAAGTAATAGATAAGAAGAAAATTATCGTCTCAGAATTTGGTCCAGTTGTAGGTACTCATTTAGGACCAGGTTCATTCGGAATTGGATTTGTTGGTTCGGAGTAAAAATTAGTGATAGAAAAGAAAGTAGATAGACTTAAGCGACTAGTTTCTATTCTTTCTCAAGAATATCATCTTGGACTAAATGATCAATCTGTTGAATTAGGATTAGATCACTATATCAGGAATAATTTTTTTGATGTTGATTGGATTATGACTACATATCCTATGAATCAAAGATCTTATAAAAATTTAGGAATTGGTGAGAGGCATATTTGGATAAAAAATCTAATTTCAAAAATCACTTACGAATTAAAGGTATTTGAGGCAAATATAAGTAAAGAGTTATTATTAAGAAATCTGCCCCTAGAAACTCCAGTTGATCAAATACCCTTCATAAACAAAAGAATCACATCGAAATTTTCAAATATAGGAATTTATAATCTTAGAGATTTAATTCTACATTTCCCTTTTAGATATGAAGACTATACAAATATACAAAATATAAAATTTCTTTTAGAAAATCAGAATGCAACAGTTATAGGGAAAATATCTAAGAAAATTCTAATTAAGAGAATGAATGCACCACAAATAATAGTTGAAGATTCAACAGGTTCAATCACTGTAACATTTTTTAATATGTCCTATCTTATTAGAGAACTAAAAGTTGGTCAAAATATTGCAATTGCAGGACAGGTAAAAAAATTTAGAAATTCATTACAATTTACTAATCCTGAATATGAGGTTTTCAAAGATAGTCCTAAAAGATTTCAATATCTGCAACCGATTTATCATTCTACGGAAAGACTATCTCAAGAAATGATAAAAACTAGAATATCTGCAGCTATTAAGTCAAACGCAATAGAAAAAATTGATGAATTCATTCCTGAAGAAATCCTGAAAAAAAATAATCTTTATTCCCTTCAATCATCAATAAAAAGATTACATTTTTCAAAAAGTATAGATGAAAAAAATAAAGCCTCAAAAAGTTTTGCTTTTCATGAAGTTTTTGAAAATCAAATTTCAGTCAAATATAGAAAAAAACAAAGAGAAAAAAATATAACTTCATATGCTTTTACTTCATTTAATGAAAATTATAAATTCATCAGTAAATATCTACCTTTTGAATTAACCAAAGATCAAAAAAATACAATTTTTCAAATAGGAAATGATTTATCAGATAGATTGCCTATGGCTCGGTTGTTACAAGGTGAAGTTGGATCAGGGAAAACTATAGTAGCTTTGATTGCTCTTATATGTACAGCCATGGAAGATCAGCAAGGAATTTTACTTGCTCCAACAGAAGTTCTTGCAGAACAACACTTTTTGAATTTATCAGAATTAGTTGAAGGATCACTAGAATTTGGGAATGAAGAAAATATAAGAATATTTAGTATAAATAAAAAGAAGAAGATAGCTTTATTAACTGGATCTTTAAATCAAAAAATAAAAGATAAAACTAGATCAATGATTATTAATAAGGAGATTGATATTGTCGTGGGAACCCATGCATTACTTCAAGAAGAAATATCAAAAAATTTATCTGGATTAATAGTTATTGATGAGCAACAAAGGTTTGGTGTAGAACAGAGAAATTTATTACTAAAAAGACAACCTATTCCAAATATGCTAGCTATGTCGGCAACACCTATTCCTAGAACACTTAATATGACTTTATATGGAGATTTATCAATATCTGTAATAAAGACAATGCCAAATAGAAAAAGGGATGTTAAAACGATTTGGATGAGAAATAGTCAATTTGACGAAGTAATATCTAACATAGAGGATGAGTTGAAAAAAGGTTCTCAAATATTTTACGTTTCCCCTCATATAGATTCATCTGAAAAAATTGAAGTATCTTCAGTAATCCGAGAATATGAGAAATTATCTATAAGTATACTTTCAAAATATAAAATAGATCTTTTACACGGAAGAATGAATATAGAAAAAAAGCAAAAAATTATGGAAAACTTAAGGAAGGGAAAAATTGATATTTTGGTTAGTACTCCATTGATCGAAGTGGGAGTAGATATTCCAAATGCTACATTAATTGTTATTAATTCAGCAGAAAGATTTGGTATTTCTCAACTTCATCAATTAAGAGGAAGGGTTGGTAGAGGAGATAAAGAATCAAAGTGTATTATAGTTTCTTCAGACGAAATAACAGAAATTACTGAACAAAGATTAAATGCAATAGTAAAAAGTAATGATGGATTCAAGCTTTCTGAGCAAGATCTTAAGATTAGAGGTCCGGGTGAAATAGATAAAACTAAACAAAGTGGATTCCCCCACTATAAAATAGCAGACCCTTTAGATTTTGAAATGATAAAGGATGTAAATGAAATTGCAACAAATATCATTGAACAAGATCCTGATCTAAATAATAATGAAAGGATTAAGAAAATTATAAAAAAGGTTAATTCTAGCAATATAAGTTTAGGATAAAGTTACCTAACAACTAAATTATATAGCTTATCTTGAACATATATTTCTTTCACTATTTCTTTATTAGAAATATATTTCAAAACTTTTTCTGAGGTCAAAACTGAATTCTTAATATCTTGTTCTGATAATCCTTTCGTCATCTCTATTTGGTCACGAAGTTTACCATTTATTTGTACTATCAAAGTAAAAGTATCTTTTTCAATTAATTTTTCTTCAAAAGTAGGATTATTTTGTAGATGAATTGAGTTCTTATTGCCTAGAATAAGCCATATTTCTTCTGTTATATGAGGACAGATTGGGGATAAGTGAATCAATAGTCTTTTGCAAGCATCTTGCCAGTCTGAGTTTGAGATAGAACCTTGTTTTTTTATTTTAGAAAGATAGTTACTGTATTCCATAAGAGAAGCTATCGAAGTATTAAACTTAAAATTACTCATATCATTAAGAACATTTTTCGTAGTCTGGTTTGATATTTGGATTGTTTTTTTTGTTTCTTCTTCAGATATTTTATTTTCTTTATATTTTATTGTCATCATATCCCATACTCGATTTAACCATCGGTAAACTCCGTTAATTCCTGAATCCGACCAATCTCCACCTCTATCCCAAGGGCCTAAAAACATTAGGTAAGCCCTAACTGAATCAGTTCCATATTTTTTAACTAATGGTTCAGGATTTAAGGGATTATTTCTTTTTGAAATTTTCATATGCCTTGCTAACATGACACCTTGATTAAAGAGTCTTTTGTAAGGTTCATCAAAATCTAGATAGCCTAAGTCTCTGAGAACCTTATTGAAAAATCTTGCATATAATAAATGCATTACTGCATGTTCTGCTCCCCCCATATATTGATCGACTGGACTCCATAGATCTATTTTTTCCTTTTCAAAAGGAAGATCTAGTATTCCTGGACTAGCAAACTTTAAGTGATACCATGAAGAATCCATAAAAGTATCCATAGTGTCTGTTTCTCTTCTTAATTTTCCATATTTAGGATGATCAAAATAAAGAAACTCTTTATCCAGTGTTAATGGTGACTGACCTGTAGGCATGAATTCTTTTGCATCAGGAAGAATTACAGGTAAATATTCATCTTCGACAGGAATAATTTCATTATTATTATCGTATAACATTGGAATAGGAGTTCCCCAATATCTTTGTCTAGATATTAGCCAATCTCTTAAATGATATGTAATTGTCTTTTTACCAAATCCTTTGTCTGATACTAAGTCTGCAATTTTCTTTTTTCCATCATCGTTACTTATTCCATTGAATTCTCCTGAGTTTATTTGAATTCCGTTACCTGTAAAGGCATGATTTAATTCAATATCATTTGATCCATCAGGTGAAATAACAACTTTAATTGGAAGTTCATATTTTTTAGCAAAAATAAAATCTCTTTCATCATGCGCTGGTACTCCCATAACGGCTCCAGTACCATATGATGCGAGAACATAATCTCCAATAAAAACTGGTAGCTTTTCATTTGTTACAGGATTTATACAAAAAATATCTGTTTTTACTCCAGTTTTTTCTCTTATTGTGGATGTTCTATCAATTTCTGACATTTTTTGAGACCGTCTTATATACGATTGAACATTTTTATTTTTATCTAATGAAAGAGATTTGATAAGAGGATGTTCAGGAGCTAGAACTACAAATGTGACTCCATAAATAGTATCAATCCTTGTTGTAAATGTACTAATCTTTTCATTCTGATTTTCTATACTGAAATTTATAGTTACTCCTTCAGATTTACCTATCCAATTTCTTTGCATTTGTTTTATTTTTTCAGGCCATTCAAGTGTACTCATGTCTAATAATTCTTCAGCATAATCAGTAATTTTGAAATACCATTGAGGCATTAGTTTCTTAACAACTTCAGCTCCAGATCTTTCAGATTTTCCATCAACTACTTGCTCGTTTGCTAGTGTTGTTTGATCAATAGGATCCCACCATACAGGTCCATTTTTTCGGTAAGCGAGACCTTTTTTATACATTTCTATAAAAAACTTTTGATTCCATTTATAATACTCCGGAGTACAAGTGATAACTTTTCTATTCCAGTCATAAGAATTACCCATCATATCAAATTGCTTTTCCATGTTATTGATGTTGTCAAAAGTCCATTTTTTGGGATTTATGTTTCTTTTAATCGCAGCATTTTCTGCAGGAAGACCAAAAGCATCAAATCCTTGAGGGTGCATTACATTATAACCTTCTAATCTTTTAAATCTTGCATGCGCATCAGCAGGTGTGAAAGCAAACCAATGGCCTATATGAAGATCACCGGAAGGATAAGGAAACATTGATAATGCGTACCAATTTTTTTTTGATGAAATTTTATCTGAAGTCTTGTATATTTCAGAATTCTTCCATATTTTTTGCCACTTTGATTCTACTTTAGAAGGTATATAAGCTTCAGTATCAGGTTTCAGCATTATTTATTATTGTTTTTTTCTTATGTAATATAGTATAAATGATTATTTTATAAAATTATTTTAGGTGATAAGTGTGTTTGATTTAATTATTAAAAATGGAAATATTATTGATGGTACAGGTAGTAAACCACGAGTAGAAGATATTGGAATTAATGGTGATAAAATAATTTCCATTGGCAACCTAAGTAATCTAGATGCAAAAAAAACTATTGATGCAGAAGGTCTATGTGTATCTCCAGGTTTTATAGATACTCATTCTCATGCGGATTTTGATATATTACGGGATCCTCAACATATCTATGGGATATCTCAGGGTGTTACAACTGAAATCCTTTCTCCAGATGGAATCGGAATAGTTCCTCTAGATAAATCAAAATCGAAAGAACATATAAACTATTTAGCAGGTATTTTAGGGCACCCTCCGGAAGACTTTGATGGCACATCTTTTGAATCTGCAAAAAAGTTTTATCATAAAAAAAGTAAATGCAATGTTGCTGTATTTGCAGGCCATGGTCCTATCAGAGTTAATATCACTGGAATGGAAGATATTCCACTAGAGGGGGAATTACTAAAAAAAGCAAAATACAAACTTGAGGAATCACTTGAGCAAGGAGCAGCGGGCTTTTCAACAGGTTTAGATTATTATCCTCAAACCTTTTCCTCTACTGATGAGTTGATTGAACTTTGTAAAATTGCTAAATCTAAAGAGAGAGTTTACTCTGTCCACTTAAGAAGTCATGAGAAACACAGAGCTTTTGCTAATGGAGGAATACTAGAGGCAATTGAAATTGCCAGAAAGTCAGAAGTATCATTAGTGGTAGAACATTATAGAACTGTTGAACAAAATGCAGGTCAAATAGATGTTTTATTAGAACCTGTAGACAAAGCAAAAAAAGAAGGTATAGACATAACTATGGAGACATATTCATATCCAGTAGGTTGCACTATTCCTCTTATATTTTTTCCTGGTAAATTTCATCTTGGAGGAATTGATAATATTATGTCAATTTTATCCGATCAAGAACAGAGAAATTATTGGGAAAAAGAATTATTAAAAAATACCCCAAGGCATAACATTGAAGGTGCAATGTGGACTTCTATAGGAAGAGATGATATGCATGAGTATGCAGGATTAAGTGTTGTGGATGGGGCAAAGAAGGATAACTTATCTCCAATACAACATGTTTTAGACATAATGTATAGAACAAAATTAAATTGTGGTTTTAGGGTTATTCCTCCTGCAAGTATTTCAACTTGGAGACAAGTTGAAGAAGATATAATGAATCTACTTCAAAGACCTGATTATTTTGTTGGTTCTGACTCTGTACCAACAGGCCAGACTATCCACCCAAGAGCTTATGGATGTTTTACCAGAATATTAGGTAGATTGAGAAGAAGATTTAATATACCTATAGAATTATTAATCAATAGAATGACCAAGTTTCCTGCTGATAAGATTGGGATCAAAAATAGAGGAGAAATAAAAGAGAATAATTTTGCTGATCTTGTCGTATTTAATTCTGATGAAATTAATGATTTAGCAACATTTGAAGATCCTGAAGTGTTGTCTGCAGGAATAATTAATGTGTTTGTGAACGGTAAACTAGCTTTTGAAAAAGGAAAAGAAGTAACCGAATTAAATGGATATTTTGTCTAGGGCTTTACTATCGATCCATCCGCTCTTCTAACTGTATCCCAAGCTCCACCATATTCTCTTTCCTTAAATGGAAATTTTTTGGCTAATTTCTCGTCAATATCAATTCCTAACCCAGGTTTATTGTTTGACCACATCATTCCCTGTTTTATTTCTGGGCATCCAGGGAAAATTTCTTTAGTATTTTCTCCAAAGATAGAATATTCTTGAATTCCAAAGTTATAGCAGCTCAAGTCTAGAGCTAAATTTGCAGCATGTCCAACTGGTGATGTATCTCCTGGACCATGCCAAGCTGTTCTAACACCAAGAAGCTCTCCCATTGCAGCTATTTTCTTTGCAGGAGTTAAACCTCCTATATCAGAAATATGAATTCTTATAAAATCAATTAATCTATCTTTTATCATGGGAATTATTTCATGAGGAGAACTATAAAGCTCTCCCATTGCTATTGGCGTAGAAGATTGAGCTCTTACCATTTTGAAGTATTCATTATCCTCAGGACTGAATAAATCTTCTAGAAAGAAAAGCTGGTATTTTTCAACTTCTTTTGCAAACCATACTCCAAGGATAGGAGGAATTCGTTCGTGAACATCATGTAAAATTTCAATACCATAACCAAATCTATCTCTAATATATTCAAATAAAGATAAAGCAGATCTCATGTAAGGTTTAGGTTCAAAAACTCCTCCTGGATGTGCATATAATTTGCCATCATTATAATTCTTAATTCTTTTGGTAATAGGTATTGGGCCTAACTTTGGATCATTATTTGATAAGGTTTGCTCTCCCGCTTTTGCAGACTTATTACCATATGTAGAGTATCCAGGTGTTGATACCTGCACTCTTATATGATGGAATCCTTCTTCAATAAAAGCTTCCATCTTGTCTCCTACTTCTTCATTTGTATCACCTGATGAATGAACATAAACTGCAGCAGCTTCTCTAGTTTTTCCACCAAATAAATCATAAAGAGGCATATTAGCAATTTTACCTTTTATGTCCCAAAGAGCTTGATCAACACCCGAAAGTGCATTATTTAATACAGGTCCATTTCTCCAATATGATGAAACATAAGATGACTGCCAAATATCTTCAATGTTATTAACTTCTTTGCCTATAAGAAATGGTTTTAAGTAATCTTCTATTGCATACTTTACAGGGTTAGGTCTTTGTGTGAAAGTCGCACACCCTAATCCATATAACCCATCTTGATCAGTTAAGATCTTTACTATAATCAACCTAATATCATCAGGTTCAGTAAATATAACTTTTATATCCTTAATTATTGGGCTTTTCATACATGTCCTTTATTGTGAAGTAGCATCCTCTTTTTCTTGAGACTCTAGATAGTTTTCTATTGTTTGAATATCACTAAGTTCTACATAAAAATAAAGAGTACTATTTCCTGGTATTCTAGGAGGAGCACCTTGAACTCCATATCCTAATTCAGGAGGTATCTTAATCAATATTTTCCCATCTTTTCCTATTTTACTTAGCCCTATTTGCCATCCTTGGATTACACGAGCCAAAGGGAATACAGAATCAGCATTTCTAGTGTAGGATGAGTCAAATACACATCCATTTTCAAGCCATCCTGTATATTTTGCAGTTACAAGATATTCTAAATTTGGCTTCTCTTCATTTCCTTCTTGAAATATGAAATACTCAATACCTGATTCATCCAAAGTCAATTCATTAGATCTTAGCTCATCTAATTGAGGATAAGATTCAACAAAGTCATATTGTTTTTGACAATACATATCTGAAGGAGTAGGCTCAATAATCGGTATATTTACCTGATTTGAAGGATTAGCTCCCCCACCCCTACATGATATAAAAATAAGAAATATAAATGCCAATATAAAATATTTGCGCAAAATTAACTTTCTCCAGCATCTACAAACTGCTTAGCACCATTAGCCATCCATTCTCCTGTACCTGCGAAAAGAAATTGCACACCCATTCTTGCAAACCTATTAGTATTTGACAAATTACACATTGTACCAGCAGTTTTGCCTGAATCTATTATTTTTTTCAATGCATTATCAATAGTAGAAGTAACCTCTTTGTTACTCTGGTCATTGATATATCCCATTGATTGTGCAAAATCACCTGGAGCTACGAAGAATACATCTATATCATCAACTTCTAAGATAGAATCAAGATTGTTATAAGCTACAATATCTTCAATAAGGATGACTAATAAACTTTTATCATTTGCAATTTTGTAATAATCTGGAACTCCATACCCTTGCCTGGAAGTAGTCATACCTCTTTGTCCTATGGGTGCGAATTTACCTCCAGCAACCACATTTTCTGCTTCTTCCTTTGTGTTGACGTGAGGAACAACTATACCTTGGGCTCCTAGATCTAAAGTTCTATATATTTGGCCTTGTGAATTTTCATTTATTCTTACTACTGATGTGAGTCCCCAAATATCACATGCTCTTGTTAGATCACCAATATTATTTGGACCTACTAAGCCATGTTCTCCTTCTAACCATATACCATCTATACCTGCTTCAATTGCAGCATTGCCAAAAGCGTCAATATCACTTGCATGAGCATTTCCCGCAGCTACATATGCTCTTTCACCATTTTGTAGTTTTTCCTTAACTCTATTTCTTCTCATTTCCATTTCTCACCTTAAATTAACTAGTTTTCATTATCAAATGCATGCTTGCTATTTGTATATCCTGGGCCTTTTCCTTTTTGCCAAGCATGATTTCTTAATACCTTTGTATCAATATTAACACCCCAACCTGGTCCTTCAGGTATATCAACAACTCCATTTTTTATATTTAATGGACCACCTATCATTTCATCCTTCCATGGAACATCATCAATATCTATTTCCATTATTCTTACGTTAGGAATATTTGCACATAGATTTAGAGATATCATTGTTGATAAATGCGAGTAATAGTTATGAGGCGCAACATTAATTTGATGGCTTGCAGCTAAGGCTGCTACTTCTTTAGAATTTATGAAACCTTGCCATGGAATATCTATCATAGCAACATCCATTGATCTTTTTTCAAAATATGGTCTGTAATCAGTTATTCCAAGAAGATTTTCTCCTGATGTTATTGGTATATCAGTAGAATCAGTTATTTCTCTTAGTCCATCTGGATCATACATATCAATTTCAACCCACATCATATTATATTTTTCTAGAACTTTACAAATCTTTTTTACAGCTTGTGGCTTAAAGTTAAAATTCAAGTCTAACCCAATAGTAACTTTTCCTTCAGAGCCTTCTTGGAGTGCGCTAATATGATCTTCAATAACATCAAGAAGTTCATAATTTATAAATGTTTGTCCTTCGGAGGTATATTCTAATCCTTGATCAGTTGTACCAAAACCACCACCAAAACCACCAAAAAAAACATATGTACTTTCAGGAGGATTACTCAATGGAGAATCAGGCCTAACTATTATGTTTGTTTTTAGTGATGTATATCCTTTATTCATCACTTCTTTACCTAAGTTTATAATATCTTTTCTCGAATTTAGAGGATCTACGCCTAATTGTTCAAAACTTCTCGCTCTTGATGTTCCACAATGAGACCAATAAATTTTTTGTTTATTCCTTACCTTTCCTCCAAATAAGTCATATACAGGAACACCATGATGTTTACCTTTTATATCCCAAAGTGCTAGCTCAATTCCAGCAATTGCTTTTAATGCAATTCCTCCCTTAGATTGAATTGCCATTCTTTGTAAATCCCAATAAATTGCCTGTATATTTAGCGGATCTCTTCCAATTAATAATGGTTTAAAATCTTCAACCGTTCCAACTATTCCCCATGGATTTCTTCCATCAGACATCTCTCCATAACCAGTTATACCTGAATCCGTTATAATTTCGGTAAATTGCCAAGGTCGCCAACCAGCATCTACTACGTATGTGTTTATAGATTCAATTTTCATGTCTTTACTCCCTCTTAGTGATATATGTAATATAGACATAAATCAATTTAAAGTAAATAACAAAAAAGAAATAAATAAGATGTCAGAAAAAAATTGCTGTTCACCTAAAAGCGAGAGGCAAGAATTAATAAATATTAATGAATCTTTTGTCAAAAAAAATAATACAACGGATTTTAATAATATGAGATTTATTGAATCTGGTAAATTCTTAATGGGAACCAATTATGATTTAGGATTTATATCTGATGGAGAAGGACCAATTAGAGAAATTGAACTAGAAGAATTTTATATGGATAAATTTCCAGTAACAAATTTAGAGTTCGAAAAATTTTGCTCAACTACAAATTATAAAACTGAGGCTGAAAGCTATGGTTGGTCTTTTGTTTTTTATCAATTAGTTTCTGAAAAAATAAAAAAAGAAGTTAGAGAATCTGTATCTAATGCACCGTGGTGGTGGAAAATAGACGGTGCAAATTGGCGAAATCCTTATGGAAAAGATTCGAGTTTAGATGGGTTGGAAAATCATCCAGTTGTGCATGTTTCATGGAATGATGCAAATGCATATTCAAATTGGGTAGGTAAAGATTTACCTACTGAAGCAGAATGGGAATACGCTGCAAGAGGAGGGTTGGAGCAAAAATTATATTCATGGGGTGATGATGCTTCAGAAATTTACAATAAATGTAATATTTGGGATGGTAATTTTCCTAATCAAAATACATTAGATGATGGATGGCTAGGAACTTCTCCTGTAGACTTTTTTAAACCAAACAATTTTGATATTTATGACACATCAGGTAATGTTTGGGAGTGGTGTAGTGATTGGTTTTCTTCTTCTTATCACTCTAATGATAGAAAAGAAACTAGGCTAAATCCTTCAGGACCAAAATTTGGAACGAATAAGGTTATGAAAGGTGGATCATATTTGTGTAATGATTCATACTGTAATAGATATAGAGTTGCGGCTAGAACCGAAAATTCACCTGATTCCTCTACAGGTAATTTAGGATTTAGATTGATTTACAGGAAATAGTAAAAAGGAGAGAATAAGATGTTAGATAGATTTAAGGTTCCAGATGAAGATAAGATTTATGTTCCAGTTGAAAAAATAACTGAAGTTACTCAAAATATATTAAAAGCTTCTGGTGTTAGTGATGAAGGAGCTAAAAACTCTACTTCGGTTCTTATAGGTAATGACCTTAGAGGAGTTGAAACTCATGGAGTATCAAACGGGTTAAGGCTATATGTTGAAAATTATGCTTCTGGAAACTATAACTCAAAACCAAATATAAAAATTGTTAGAGAATCTGCAACAACAGCAAATATAGATGGAGATGGAGGCTTAGGAGCTGAAATAGGTCCGATTGCTATGGAAATGGCAATAGAAAAAGCGGAAAAATATGGAATGGGAGCAGTTGTGGTTAGTAATACTGGTCATTTAGCTGGATGTGGATACTATCCACTTCAAGCTGTTGAAAAAGATATGATTGGGCAAGCGATGACCTCAGGTGGAGCAGGATTAACTGTACCTACATGGGGATCTGAGCCAATATTAGGAACGAATCCTGTAGCATGGGCAGCTCCAACAAAAGAAATGCCTCCTTTTTTATTTGATATTGCAACAACTCAAATAGCATCAAATAAAATTGGCTTAGCAAGAAGAACTGGTGCCAAGCTTCTTCCTGGATGGATAACAGATAAAAATGGTGATCCAATTTTAGATGAAGTCGAAGCTCCTGAAAGACATGGAAGACACGGAGAATCAAATTACCATTTACTTCCATTTGGTGGTACTAGGGAAAATGGTTCTCACAAAGGTTTTGGCCTTGGAATGGTAGTTGAAATTATGACTAATGAATTATCTGGAATGGGACCAGCTCCTTTATTAAAACATGAAGGATCAGATTTTTTTGCAGCTTATTCAATCGATGCTTTTACTGATACCAATAAATTTAAAGAGGATATGGATGAACTCCTAAAAAGAATTGTAGAATCCAAACCAGCTTCTGGCTATGAAAGAGTTGTTTATGCAGGATTTTTAGAAAATGAAGAATATCTAAAGAGATATGAAGAGGGAATACCTTATCATAAGGAAGTAATAGAATGGTTTGAAAATCATTGTAATGAAATTGGTATTGATTGTGAGTTAAGATAATGCTAGAAAGATTCAAGGTCCCTGATAAAGATAAAATTTTTATTTCTGAATCTAAAATATATGATCTGACAAAAAGAGTCTTAATGGCTTCTGGAGTTTCAGAAAAGGGAGCAAATAATACAGCTTCAGTTCTTATAGGGAATGATATGAGAGGCATTGAAAGTCATGGGATTTCAAACGGGCTTAGACTTTACCTAAATAGATATAATTCAGGAGAAAATAATCCTATCCCTAATATTAAAATTGTCAAAGAATCACCCACTACTGCAAAAATTGATGGTGATGGAGCATTAGGTACAGAAATAGGGCCTATGGCTATGGATATGGCAATAGAAAAGGCAAAAAAATATGGCATGGGATCTGTTTCTGTTATAAATACAGGTCACTTAGCTGGTTGTGGGTATTATCCATTACAAGCTGTTAATGAAGATATGATTGGGCACTGTTTTACTGGTAGTCCTCCCAAACAAACTCTGCCAACTTGGGGCTCCGAACCAATCTTAGGAACAAATCCTGTGGCTTGGGCTGCTCCTGCTAAAGAAATGCCTCCTTTTCTTTTTGATATTGCAACTTCTCAAGTTGCTGGAAATAAGATAGAACTTACTAGAAGAACAGGTGCAAAATTATTACCTTCATGGATTGCTGATGAAAATGGAGTGCCTATTATGGAAGAAATTGAAACTCCAGATAGGGGCCAATACCATTTGCTACCCTTCGGAGGAACAAGAGAAAATGGTTCGCATAAAGGATTTGGATTAGGATTTGTAGGAGAAATGATGACTAACATATTATCCGGTGCAGGGCCAGGTATATTTAACGATCATCAAGGCTCTGATTTTTTTGTTGCATACTCTATTGATGCCTTTACTGATGTAGGAAAGTTTAAGGCTGATATGGATTCACTTTTAAGAAGAATTATTGAATCTAAACCAGCTACTGGATATGAAAGAGTTGTTTATGCTGGATATTTAGAAAATGAAGAATACGATAAAAGATCAAAAGATGGAATTCCATACCATTTTGAAGTTATAGAATGGTTTGAAAATTACTGTTTAAAAAATAAGATAGAATGTGATTTAAGGTAGCCTTAAACTTCCATTTTTCTATTTGTATAATTTCTACCAATTTTTGCTGCTTCTTCACTTTGGCCAGCTATAACACGTGCTCCTGAATCAATAACATCTTTTATATTTTCGGGAGTCCCCTCGCTTAAGAATTTTATATTATTTTTTTTACAGGCTTCTTTAACTCTTTTGGATGCATCAATAATTCTTTGATCGGGATTAGATCCTTTTACTCTATTTATTTTCATAGACATAGACATATCTCCAGGTCCCATTTCTGCAAAACCTATACCAGGTACGCTTAGTATTTGCTCACAATTATTTAATCCTTCCAATGTTTCAATCTTTAGGCCTAATAATAGCTCTCCATTAGGATTTAGTGGCCAAGGATCAGCTTTTTCCATATATTCGTTATTATCTTCTAATCCCCACTTTAATTTAGCCATAAATTCTGATCCTACACCTCTTGTTCCATCCTTTAGTCCGAATCCTACGCCTCGATCATTTAGTTTATATCTACACGATTCTACAAAAGCTGATACTGCTTCAGGAGATGAAGCTTCACATAATAAAATACCATGAACTCCTCTAGCTAAAATCTGTCTAATTTGCCAAGCATTATATCTAATAATTTCACCACTTTCACCCTGAACAGGTAATTCTATAATTACTGCTGGAGTAACATGACCGGAAGGAGTTGGCCCACCATCAACTAGACCTTGCATATAGGATTCTAAACCTCCCATATCAAAAGGTCCATGCTCCATTCCAATATTTATATAATCTGCCCAAATTTTTGCATCTTTTTTACCTTGTTCGTAAGTCAAGAAGTCTTTGGAAAATGAATGAAGCCCGGTGTAGTATATGGGCTGATCATTTTCAAGCAATTCTATAGCTCTGTTAATTCTATTAGGCATAATTAAACTCCTCTGAAAAAGTTTTCGTTTTTTTGATATTTATGAAAATATAATACTATCTTTTAAAATAAAATAGTAAGTATGAACAAATATATTAATTTTTTCCTCTTGATAAGTCTTTTGACATTTATTAGTTGTCATATTCCTCCTTCACGTGAAATTCAAAACAAAGATTTTATAGAAATATCTTCTTTAATTGAATCTTCAGATAGAATATTAAATCTTTCTTTTGAGGGTGAAAAAATAGAATATCAAATTCAAGATGAAATGTATGTAAGTCTAGAGTTTATTGTTCAAGAGAAATTTACTGGATCTTCAAAAAAAGGTGAAAAAATATATGTCACATTAAATAAAAATTACTACGATAATCTTGTAAATAATAATGAAGATAAATTTGAATTCGAAATTAAGAATAATTATTTATTTTTTTTATTTGGAAGAGCAAAAAAGAATATTTTTCCAAAAGAATTAGGAGGAAGCCTTTGGTTTAATAATGGTAATCCTTCAATTTACGAAATAAAAGATGACAGAATAAAAATTATAAGTAAGAAAGAAGTGCTAAGTAGTCTTTCTGATGAATTTCAGGAAGTTGAATTAAATAGTTATTTTCTATTTAGAGATATGATTATAGAAACTATAAACAAATGAAAAATATTTTTATATTACATGGTTCTGTTGGATATTTTGATGAGATTTTTTTTGGAATTTTGATTTTAATATTTTCTTTATTCATTATTTATTCATATCTTAAAGCTAATAGAAGAAAAAAAATATTTTCAAAAAATAATAAAAAAACTAGGAAATAGCTCCTTTTTTTCTGAATTTTTCTATATCTTCTTTTGAGAAACCATTTTCAATCAATATTTTTTCTGTATGTTCTCCTAAAAGAGGTGAAGGTGTTCTTAATGAACTTGGATTTTCAAGGAATTTAGCTACAACTCCAATATTGTTATATTTACCTATTTTTGGATGTTCTAGTTCTACTTTCATATCTCTAAATTTAATTTGTTCATTGTTCCACACTTCTTTGATATTATAAATTGGTCCGCATGGAACACCTGCATCATCTAATATTTTGATCCATTCTTCTCTAGTTTTTAAAATAAAGGTTTTTTCAAGCTCCTTTTCTAATTCCATCCTATTTTTTACTCTAGATACATTATCTACAAAAACTTCTTTACTCTTTATGTCTTGTCTTTGTATTGCATCACATAATCTCTCCCAATTACTTTGGTTTGGTGCAGCAACATTAAGATATCCATCTTTTGTTTTTAGAGCTTGATAAGGTGCAGAAACTCTATGAGAGGATCCTAATGGTTCAGGTATTTCACCATCATAAAAGAAACCTGTAGATTCCCAAACTGTATATGCTAATGCTGATTCTAGTAGAGATACTTCTATATATTGCCCCTCCCCATTTTTTAATAAATTTATATATGCTGCTTGAATTGCAGACAAAGCAAACATTCCTGTATTTAGGTCTGCAATGGGTACACCTACTTTTGCAGGTGGATTATTTGGATGTCCTGTTATGCCCATTAGCCCGCTCATACCCTGTGCTACTAAATCAAATCCTGCTTTTTTTGAATATGGACCTGTTCTACCGAATCCAGATATTGAACAATAAATAATTTTTTTATTTATTGTTTTTAGCTCTTCATAACCAAGGCCTAATTTCTCCATCGTGCCAGTTCTATAGTTTTCTAAAACAACATCAGAATTTTCAACTAGTCTTTTCATTATTTTTATACCTTCTGGATTCTTAAAATCTATTACTATGGATTCTTTATTCCTGTTCAAATTCATAAATCCTACTGATTCTCCATTTATGAAAGGACCCCAAGTTCTTATATCGTCACCACCATTAGGTTTTTCTATTTTGATTACTTTAGCTCCCATATCACCCAGGATCATTGAGCAAAAAGGTCCAGCTAAAATTTGACTACAGTCTAAAATTTTTAATCCATCTAGTATTCCAGCATGATTTTTCATTTATTTTAACTTTCTATTTTTATTTTTTGTGGCGTTTTGAACAAATTGTATCTATTTATTATGATTTTGCATAATTAAGTTATAATAATAAAAGAATTTTAAAAACTATAAAGAAATAAAAATTAGAATAACTGGAGGTCATTATGAATATGATCCTAACGGTTATCATTAGTATTTTAGTATCAGGTTTAATTTTTGGGATTTTAGGTTACCTTGTTAGATTTTTCACCGTAAGTGGTGAATTAAGAAGAACCAAAGATGTTGTTGAGGGACAATTAAGAAGGGCTGAGTCTCGAAGTAGAGAGATATTAGTTGAAGCAAAAGAAAATGCTTTACAAATAAAGAGCTCTGCTCAAGGAGATATTAATAACAATAGAAGAGATCTGCAAAAATTAGAAACACAATTAGAAGCTAGAGAAGAAAATTTAAAAAAACAAAATGCTGAACTTAGAAGAAAAACAGATAATGTTGAAAAAAAAGATAAATCTCTTGATTTAGAACGAGAAAAGATTCAGAAAATCGAATCTGAACAACAAATCGAACTAGAAAAAATTTCTAATTACTCTGCTGATCAAGCAAGAGAAGTACTAATTGATAAAACCAATAAGAACATAGAATTTGAATTAGCAAAACTTTACAAAGATGCTGAAAATGAAATGCTTTCAACAGCAGATGAAAAAGCTAAAGAAATTTTAGCTGCTTCCATGCAAAGATTTGCATCTGAAGTAGTTGCTGAATCCTCTGTTTCTTCAATTGAACTCCCAAATGAAGAAATGAAAGGAAGAATTATAGGAAGAGAAGGGAGGAATATTAGAGCTCTAGAGAATTTTACAGGTGTAGATTTGATAGTAGATGAAGAGCCTAAGTCCATATCTGTTTCATGTTTTGATCCTATTAGAAAACAGACAGCAGTTTTAGCAATTAATTCCTTAATCAAAGATGGAAGAATACATCCTGCAAGAATTGAAGAATTAGTAGAAAAATCCAAAAATGAGGTTAATATAGAAGTAAGAAACGCAGGCCAAAAAGCAATTTTTGAAACTAATGTAAAAGGCTTGAATAATGAAATTGTAGAGCTTATGGGAAGGTTAAAGTATAGGTATTCATACGGAGAAAATGTTCTTCAACACTCTATTGAAGTTGGTAGATTTGCTGGAATACTTGCTGCTCAAATAGGTCTAGATGTTGAAATATGTAAGACTGCAGGTTTTCTGCATGATCTTGGTAAAGCATTAACTCATGAAATTGAGGGTCCTCATGCTGAAATTGGGGCTGATATAGCAGAAAGAAATAATCTTTCTCCGAAAATTGTGACAGCAATTAGAGAACACCACGATAGAGAAATGTCTTCTGCCGAAAGTTATGTAGTTGCAGCGGCTGATGCAATTAGTGCTGCTAGACCAGGTGCTAGAAATGACTCTTTGGAAAGATACATTGAAAGGCTAACTGCCCTAGAAGAAATTGCTCTAAGCTTTGATGGGGTAGAAAAATGTTTTGCTATTCAAGCTGGGAGAGAAATAAGAGTTATGGTTAACCCTGAATCTATTGATGATTCAAGAGCATCCACCTTAGCTAGAGATATTTCTAATGAAGTAAAAGAAAAATTAAATTTCCCTGGTCAAATAAAAATAATTGTAATAAGAGAAACTAGGGCTATAGAAACTACTGGAGATTATAGTTAGGAGAAAATTTGAAAACCTTAATGATTGGCGATATCGTTGGGAAAGGTGGTAGAAAAACTCTTAAGATTGTTTTACCTGAAATTATAAAAAAAGAAAAAATAGATTTTGTTATAGCACAAGGTGAGAATTCTGCAGGTGGGTTCGGTCTAACAAAAAAAATATCAAATGAATTTTTTGATTCAGGAGTTAATGTTATTACTTCGGGTAATCATATTTGGGATAAACCAGATATTTACGATGAACTAGACAAAATAAACTCTAAAGTCTTAAGACCTCATAATTATCCTTTGGATAAACCAGGGACAGGGATATATTTCAATAATAACTTGGCAGTTATAAATTTATTAGGGTCAGTTTGGATGGGAAAAGTTGATTCTCCTTTTAACTTAATTGGGTCTTTATTAGATGATTTACCAAATGTTCCTATTTTTTTAGATTTTCATGCTGAAGCTACTTCAGAGAAAGCCGCTATGGCATGGTATTTAGACGGTAAAATTTCTGCGTTAGTAGGCACTCATACTCATGTAGCAACTAGTGATAATAAAATTTTACCATCAGGAACAGCATTTGTTTCAGACTTAGGTATGGTAGGTGCAAAAAATAGCATATTAGGTATGGATAAAGATGCTTCTATATCAAGATTTTTTAATGGTAAAAGAAATAGAATGACCCCTATAGAAAAGGGTGAAATGATATTTAATTCTGTGCTAATAGAAACTGATAATCTATCTAAAAAAGCAGTATCTATATCAAGATTAGATAAAGAAATAAGTATTTGATGTTTGCAGATTTACATATTCATACGGATTATTCTGATGGAATATATTCTCCTGAGTCTATAATAAAAAAATCTTTGAAAGCCAAATTAACTAAAATATCCATTACTGATCATGATATTTTTTTAGGGAACTTGGAAGCTAGAGAAATAGCAAAAAAAAAAAAATATAAACTAGAAATTATTCCTGGAGTAGAATTCTCAGCATTTACTCAGAATAAAGAAATTCATATTATTGGTCTTTTTATAGATTTTGAAAATTATAAAATTCTAAATCTTGTTAATGATCTTCAAATAAGAAGAAAAAAAACAGTGAAAAATATAATTAATCACCTCAATAAAAAGGCAGTAAATATATCTTATGAAGAAGTCTTAAGTTTGGCAAAAGGGTCAATAGGTCGCCCTCATATAGCTCATGAATTGATAAATAAAGGATACGCGTTAAGTATAAATGATGCTTTTGATAGATATATATCAAATAATATACTTGGTGATGTTAGAGAACCTAGTTTAAGTATTAAGAATGCTATTAAGGTAATTAAAGATGCGGGGGGTATTTCAGTTTATGCTCATCCTAATTTAACTGATAAAAACTTTTTTAATGATTTGAGAGAAATGAAAGAAATAGGACTAGATGGAATAGAGGTATCCTCCCCTAGATATGGATTATCAAGACAAAAAGAATTAATGGAAATTTGCAATAAGTTAAATCTTATAAAGTCTGGAGGTAGTGACTTTCATGGATTCCATAAAGGCATAGATATAGAACCTAAAAATGGAATAAATGAGATAGAGTTTAAAAATTTGATAAGATCAATAGAATAAAATGCTTACAGATCTTTTATTAATAATTATTTTATACTTAATTGGATCATTTCCTACATCACATTTTTATGGAATTTTTTTTCTTAATAAAAATATACTATTAGAAGGAAGTAGCCATTCTGGTCTTTCTAATATTTACAGATACCTAAGCTTTTATAAAATATTAATGATTCTCTTTTTTGATGTAGTTATAAAAGGTGCTTTACCTTCATATATATTATCTTCGTATTTATCAGATTTAACTAATTATCTTATTGCTTTAGTTGTTGGGCATAATTTCTCAATATTTTTGAAATTCAAAGGAGGCAGGGGCTTGGCAATATCCCTAGGAATATTATTAGGAGCTAAAATAGAATTATTTTTTACTGTTGTTATAATATTTTTAATATTATGGGCAATTATAAAGTTTAAGGATAGTTCATGGCCTTGGTTGCTTAGTCTAATAATAACTACTATCACTTATTTATATGATTATCATTTAGGAAATTTTTTCTTTGATAGTGAATATAAAAATATTAAGTTTCTCTTATTTTCAATCTTATTATTAATAATTTTTACCAGAATCTTAGGAAAAAGAAATTATAGTAGGATTAACTATAAGACTATAATTTATAGAATATTTTTCGATAGAGATAATTTCTAAATGCAATGTTATAATCATAAAAATATTGAGACACTTTTGAATTGCTCAAGATGTAATAAGCCTATATGCAATAGATGTACTACTGATTCCTATGTTGGTATTAAATGTAAAGACTGTGGATCTATAGGGAGGCCAGATATTTTAAATGTTTCTTTTATAGATTTTCTAAGAGTATTTTCTCTTTCCTTTTTATTTTCTCTAATAATTGGTTTTTTGTATTCTATGATTTTGATAACTTTACTTAATATCGATTTACTTGGGAATATTCAATCTACTGCACTTATGTTTATAAGAATTATAACCTTGATTTTTCTTGTTTTTTTTGGGGTTGTTAATGGCGAGTTAGTGAAAAAATTATCTAATAAAAAAATAAATAAAATATTTCCTATGATTGCTGCCTTAAGCACTTTATTATTATGGTTAGTTATTTATTTTATCTTTTCATCACTTTTTAGTTCATACATTAATTGGTGGTATCAGTTTTTTTATCAACCTGTGTCTATGCTTGGTCTTGGAATAGGAATATACTTATCATACGCAAGATTAAAATGAGGATTAATGAAAAAAACTAAGATAGAAAAATTAGAAACTATACTTTGGGACAGGTGGCTACTACTCAAAATTTATTGTGAGGATGGTACGGTTGGAATTGGTGAAGCTGGAGTTCATGGATGGCAAAGACCAACTAAATCAATGATCGAAACTATGGAACCTTACCTTATAGGAAAAGACCCTTCACTTATTGAGCATCATTATCAATGGTTATATCGGTCAAGTCATTTTATGGGATCTATTGTACAAGGAGCCTTATCAGCGATTGATATAGCTTTATGGGACATAAAAGCTAAAAGGCACGATGTGCCAATTTATGAATTGCTTTCAGGTAAAACTAGAGAAAAAGTTAGATGTTATATGCATGTTGGAATGTATAACTCTGAATTAAAATCTAAAAAAGGTACTACTGATGCATTAGTAGAGGATGCTAAAAAAGCAGTTGAAAGAGGTTTTACAGCAATAAGATTTTCTCCATATAATGAAAAATTTTATTTACATAAATCATTTAGCGAATGGGCAAATGAATCTGTAAATAATGTAGGGGCAATAAAAGAGGCTGTTGGGGATTCTGTAGATATTTGTGTAGAAATTCATAGACAAATGAGTCCTGCAGAAGGTGTGAGTCTAGGTAAATTATTAGAACAGTTTACCCCATTTTTTTATGAAGATCCTATGTTACCAGATTCACCAAATCTAATGGCAGATATTCAAAATAATTGTAATATTCCAATAGCTACTGGAGAAAGATTTACTAGTATTTTCGAATTTCAACAACTACTTGAAGCTAGGGCTACTAGTTATATTAGACCTGATTTATGTTTGGCAGGTGGTATTACTGGATGTAAAAAAATTTCAGCAATGGCAGAATCTCATCACGTAAAAGTAATTCCTCATAATCCTCTTTCTCCTGTTTCTACAGCCGCCTGTGTACAATTAGATGCTTCAATACCTAATTTTGCCTTACAAGAATTTACTGGCGAAGATAAGCCTCCTAAAAGCGACCTTATTATTAATCCAATTAAGCTAGAAAATGGATATCTTATAGTCCCTGATAGCCCAGGATTAGGAATTACCTTAAATGAAAAAAGTTTAAGTTTAGGAGAGAATCCTAAGGTTCTTGATACACCAATAGGATTTGATGGTTCAGTTCAGGACAGATAATCTATATATGCTATCTTTCCATATCATTAATATCCTTAGGAATATTAGCTGATAAATTTTTTGGGCCACTAGCATCTATTAGTATATTATCTTCAATTCTTATTCCTATATTTGAATATTTTTTTGTTATTTTTTGAGCCATATCTCCAAAATACAATCCAGGCTCTATTGTCAAAATCATTCCTTCTTCAAATTTTGTATAATTTTCTTCAGCATCTCTATAGCTTCCTGCATCATGTACATCAAGTCCCAGCCAATGAGATGTTGAGTGCATATAAAAAGGGAAATATAATCTTTTTTCTATTATTTCATCTAAAGATTCTTTTAGTATACCCAAATGCTTCAAACCTTGAATCAGAGTTTTCAATGCTTTTATATGAGGATCATTTATTGAATTCCCTAATTTACATTCATTAATAGCATCTATATTTGCCTGAAGAACTATTTCATATATATCTTTTTGTTCAGAAGTAAATGTCCCATTTACTGGCCAAGTTCTAGTAATATCAGCAGAATAATAATCCCACTCAGATCCTGCATCAATTAGTATTAGGTCTTTATCTTCTAGCTGCTTGTTATTACTAACGTAATGTAAAATGCATGCATTTCTACCAGAAGCAACAATGGAAGGATAACCATTCCTTTTTGCACCTGACATTCTAAATTCTTTTTCTAATATTTCTTGTACTTCATACTCAAAGAGACCTATAGATGTTTTTTTAATAGCTTCCCTAAACCCATTTGAAGTAATATCAATTGCTTTTTGAAGAATATTTATTTCTTCATTAGATTTTTTCAATCTCATGCGATCAATCAATACTGAAGGATCTATTATCATTGGATTTGGTATCCCAATCCTTGATTTGATTTTCTTAAATTGTTCTAAGCCTTCAATTATTAATTTATCAATCTTCTCAGATGATCCTAGATTATAATAAATCTTTTCACATGAAAGTAAAATTTCAATAAATCTTTCTGTTTCATCATTTTTATATGAATCATTAGCTAAGTAAAATGATTTAGCTTTTTCATTACCAATTTTATAACCTGTCCAAACTTCCTCTTCAATCTTTTTTTCTTGAAGAAAAAGTATATATTTTTCTGAATCTTTTTTTAGCATCATCATTAATGCATCTGCTTCTTCTATTCCAGTTAAATACCAAAATATAGAATCTTGTCTAAAATCAAAATTAACATCATTATTTCTAACTTTCTCAGTTTCTCCTCCCACTAACAAAACTGAATTTTCCTCCATATTTTGGAAAAGTATATTTCTTCTATTTTGATATTGTTTTTGATCTAAAATTTTCATTCTATAAAATATCTATTTTTATACCATTTAAGCTCTTCAATACTTTCTCTTATATCATCTAAGGCTAAATGAGTATTTTTTTTCCTTGGCTCAACTTTTGAAGGTTTATACCAACGCTTTATGACCTCCTTAAGAGAAGATACATCTACCATTCTATAATTTAAGTATGAATCTAAAAGAGGCATTTCTTTATGAATAAACCTTCTATCTATATGAATTGAATTTCCACAAAGTATACCCTTATTTTTATTTACCCATTTTGATATAAAATCTACATTTTTTTTGTCTGCATCTTTAATTGTTATTTCAGATACCTTAACAGCTTCTAATAAACCTGATTTTGTATGAATCTTAAGAGGCCAATCTTCTATGATCTCTAGTTCTTTCTCAGATCTGTTGATAACTAAGTTTGGTCCTTCTTCAAGTATTTCTAAATTTTTATCAGTAATTATGCATGCTGTTTCGATAATCACTTGATCATCAGATAATCCAGTAAATTCTAGATCCATCCAAATTAGATTATTATCATTGATCATAAAGGTAAAAATGTATTATTATTTATTAGTACTAATATTATCAAATGAAGAAAATCTACACTATTCCAATTAATGAGAAAAAGATATTTCAACTATATAAATTATGGTTAAATAATGGTTATGAGAAAGAAAAAGATATAGATATCAAAAAAAATCATTTGTTAGGATCTGAAAAAGAAATAACAAATATTAAACTTTTTACTTATGAATTAGATGACCAAATTAAGAGTTCTTGCATAACTTTATATGACAAGAAACTTAGAACTTTGGCGGGATTAGGAGAAGTTTGTACAGAAAAAAAATCTAGAGGTAATGGTTATGCAAAAGAGCTTTGTAATGATGCAAAAGAAGATTTTTTTTCAAATAAAGAATCAGAAGGAATTTTTTTAGGTACAGTTAATCCTGTAGCTCAAAAAATTTATGAAAATTTAGGATGGATACAGATACGTAATTCAAAAGTTATGTTTAATTCCAGACAAAATATAGATTTTGATGAATTCATTTATGATTTTTATAATAATAATCAGTCATTAACCCTATCAAAAGGTTCTTCTGAACATAGGATTCCGATTATTGTATATTTTTTATCAGAGATTAATGAATTCAAGGTAGACTTAAATGCTGGTATTATTGGGAATAATTTTTCATCAATGTGCCTAAGTGCCTATAATAAGTTTGAAAGCATAAGAAATAATTTTGGAGATTGGTTTGTGATATCTGACATCAGAAATAAAATTTTTGCTATTTCTACTATTAAGAATATAGATGAAAATAACATAAGAATCGATGGCAATTACAAAAAAAATTATAAAAACGAGTTTATAAAGTTGATTAAGTCAAATATAGATAGCGTTAATAATCTAAACTTGAATTCAATTTATGTAAATATTCTAGAAAAAGATTTAGAAAAAAAAGAAATATTCTATCAATTAGGATTTATTGAAAAAAAAGAAAAAATAATAATTGAAGGAAAAATTTTTTCAACTTTAATTTTGAACTAGAATTTATCCATTTTTTGATTAAACTTTTCCTCTAAAATTGTTTTATAGAAAAATTTATTAGCACCTTCAGAGTCATTATATGATTTTAATAATTCCTCTTTTTCTTCATTGAGTATTCTAGCAATACCTTCTCTATGATCTATTGCAATTTCTAGAATTTCAGGGTCAATCTTTGTTTTAGAATAAATAACAGGATATCTATTATTATGCATCTTAAATTCAATACCAACTGAAATTAAATTTTTTATTATTTCTTTATACTTATCTTTTTTCATAAATTTCAAATATCATAATACTCATAAATTATTCAAAATCTATATTAATTTTTATGAAAGATGAAAAAATATCTATAGACCTTCATGGTATGCGTGCTTCGGAAGCTATTGTTGCTATTGAAGAACATATTTATAGCTGTATTAATTTAAATTATTCACAAGTTAGAATAGTCCATGGACACGGAACAGGAGTCTTAAAAAGAATTACAGAAGAAGTTTTAGAAAAGTCTGAATTTATTAAGGATTTTTATCCAGATCATAATTACAGTTCTACAATAGGTAACTTAATTTACTAGAAATTTCTAATAATTACTGCAATTAATGCTCCTATCACAAACCATAATGTCCATCTAAACCACCATAATTTATATAATTCCTTAAATTTATGCATTATTTTTCCCTACTTTAAGATTTAGTTTTTCAATTGCCTCTAACATTTCATATTCTAACTTTGAAACTACTTCTTCTACCGAGGTAATATCATCTATTCTGCCTATACCCTGCCCTGAACCCCAGATATCCTTCCAGGTTTTTGGTTTCTTTGTTGATTCGAAATTCATTTGACTTTTGTCTCCATCGGGAAGATTATTAGGATCTAATCCTGCATTACTTATTGATCCTTTTAAGTAGTTTCCTGGTATGCCTGAAAAATATGAAGTATAGAGTATATCTTCAGCAGTACTATCAAGAATCATTTTTTTATAAATTTCATTGGCATTAGATTCGTAAGTTGGAATAAATCTAGATCCAACATATGCTAAATCTGCCCCCAAAGCTAGTGCTGATGCAATCGAATATCCGTCACCTATAGAACCAGACAATAATATTATTCCATCAAACCACTCTTTTACTTCTCTTAGTAAAGCAAAAGGTGATAAATTCCCACCATGACCACCAGCTCCTGAGCAAACTAAAATTAAACCATCTACTCCTAAACCAGCAGCTTTTTTTGCATGACGAATACTTATAACATCATGAAATACAATTCCTCCATAACTATGAGCAGCTTCAATAATTTCATCAGGTGGTCTTAAGCTAGTTATAATTATTGGGACTTTATGATCAACACATGTTTCCATATCAGAAATTAATCTTTTATTTGATTTATGACAAATTTGATTTACAGCAAAAGGAGCAGCTTTTTTCTCAGGATTCTTTATTTCGAACTCATTTATTCCATCTTTTATTTGATTTATCCACCCATTTAAAGTTTCAGGTTTTCTAGCATTTAATGCTGGGAATGAACCTACAACCCCTGAAATACATTGATTGATAACTAAATTAGGGTTTGAAATTGTAAACATAGGTGCCGCAACTACAGGGATTCTTAAATTAAAATTATTTATTTTATACATTCTATTTTTTATTATGTTTATAATATTTTACTATCAAATTTCCATTACCTAATCTTAACAAAATTACGATAAAATTAGTATATATGTGATTTTAGGAGTTGATATTGCAAAATTCTAACGATATTGATCAGTTGATTAACCAAAATCAAAGAAAATTTGGTAAAAAGACAATTATTTATTTAGTACTTTTTATAATTATTTCACTTGCTCTCATATCATGGTATCTGATTAATGATTCTACAGAAAATTCTGTTACCATTTCTTATGAAGAATATATGGTAAAAAAAGGAACAATAGCCGATTTGTTGATTGCTTCTGGAAGTACTAATATTGAAAACAAAATTAATCTATCATTTAATACAAACGGAACAATAACTTCGATAGTAGTGAATGAGGGAGAAAATGTTTCAAAAGGTAATATTCTTGCTGAGCTAGATTCTAAAGATTTACTTAATAATCTAGAGAGACAAAAATTACAAATCAAGTCCGCTGAATATGCTGTAAGTCAGGCACAAAAAAATCTTGATGATTTATTAAATTATCCTTCCGATGAACAATTAAAATCTGCTCAAGAATTAGTCAGTCAAGCTCAAGCAAATTTTATAACCGCCCAAGAAAATTATGATAATCTTTTGAACCCATTGGATTCTGAATTTGATTCAGTATCAAAACTTATTGAGCAAGCTAAATATAATACGGAAAATACTAAATTACTAATTTCTAATGCAGAAAATACTTTATCTTCAAATAAAATTTTACTTATAGAATCTGTAAATAATTACTGTGATGAAGTATGGGATGGTTTAGGACTTCCAAATATAAATGATGCCTGCTCTGGTGAACAAAATCTCCCTCTTTCAAAGCAAATTACAGATAATATTTTGAAAGAAGTTTTTAAGTGTTGTGATGCAAATACAACTAAAATGAATTTATCTAAGTCTTTAATAAATACTAATTCAAATTATCGATCATCTATTAAACAAATTGAAGTTCTAAATGTCCAATTAGATAGTGCAAATGCAAGCTTGAAAGAAGCTCAAAATACTCTAGATAGCTTAAGGAACCCTACTCTAAATGATATTAACAGGCTAAAATATCTTGAGGAGCAAGCTGAAACAAATCTTCAAAAGACTATAAATACTTTAGAGGAAATTTTGGGTGGCGCTAAGATAGAAGACATAGCTCTTGCTGAAGAAAATCTAGCCCAAGCAGAATCCAATTTATATATCCAAGAGCTTTTAGTTGATCAGGCAGAAGAAAATTTATCAAAAACAAAATTATATGCATCCTTTGATGGTCAAATATCATCAGTGAATTTTAAAGAAGGAGAATTTATAGCTTCTGGTCAAAATATTATGACTCTTACTGATGCAAAAACAACAGAAATGACGATTATTGCTTCAGAAGCAGAATTTGTTGAGATGGAAGAAGGAATGTATGGTATTGTGGCTCTTGATTCAAAACCCGAATCTCCTCTTATAATACAAGTAGTTTCGATATCTGATGTCCCCAATGTTCAGCAAGGTGTAGTTACTTACCCAGTTAGGGCTAGGTTTATTAGAGGTTTTGAGGTTATTACAGTGATTGATAAATTTAGACCCCTAATACAATCATTGATAGGAACTATAGATCCAAGTTCTCTAACTAATATTCCCGGAGGTGGATTTCCTGGAAGTATTGGTCAAAGCCAAAACTCAAATAATGAAATTGACTTAAATAACTTAGATGTAAATAGTCCTTTATTAGATTTTTTATCTGGTGAATTACCTGCGGAGGGTATGAATGGAACGGTTACTCTGTTGCAAGAGTCTGTTGAGAATGTGATCACTATACCATCTGAAGCAATAATTGTTGATAGGAATATCAAGAAAGTAATTTCATCATTTAATCAAGATGATATTATCTATACACAAATAGAGACTGGATTAACAGATGGAAATATGACTGAAATAACTAAAGGTTTGAATGAAGGTAATAAAATATACATCAGAAGAGAATCAACTAATGGATCAAATGAATCAACATCAAGGTCTATTGAAGATGTTACTAATAATAGACCTGCCCCTATGGGTCCTCCTGGGCCAAGAGGAGATGGAATAGGAAGATGATTCGCTTAGAAAATGTAAGTAAGGTTTTTGATACAGGTTATAATCAAGTCAGAGCATTAACAGATGTAAATATTAGTGTTAATCAAGGGGAATTTATATCTATAAAAGGACCATCAGGTTCTGGTAAAAGTACAATGATGAACATAATAGGATTGCTTGATAGGCCAACAAATGGGAAATATATTTTAGCAAATAATGATGTTTCAAAATTAAATGATAATACTAGATCACATATAAGAGGAAGTATATTTGGATTTGTTTTTCAATCCTATAATTTGATACCTAGACTTGCAGCTGTAAATCAGGTAGAAATGCCATTAATTTACAGAAAAGAAAAAAATAGAAGGAAAAAATCTGTTTTAGCTCTAAATAGAATGGGGCTTTTAGAGAGAATAAATCATTCTCCTGTTGAACTATCAGGTGGAGAGCAGCAGAGAGTTTCTATAGCTAGGGCTTTAGTTGGGGAACCAAAAATAATACTTGCAGATGAACCGACGGGTGCATTAGATACAAAAACAGGAGATGAGATTATAGAAATTTTCAAAGAACTTTCAGAAAGTGGAATAACAGTAATCATAATAACCCATGATAATGCAGTTGCAAAAAAAACTTCTCGTATCATAGAAATGAAAGATGGTATGGTTCAGTGAATATTTTTGATGCAGTTAAATTTGCTTTTAGGTCGATAATTTCTACACCTTTAAGAAGTGGACTTACAGCATTAGGTGTAATTGTTGGAGTGACATCTGTAATAGTTTTAGTATCCTTAGGGCAAGGAATAAGAAAGCAAGTTGAAGATGAGATTACTGCTTTGGGTACTAATTTGTTATTCATAACAGCTAGATCAGAAGATTCCTCTACCGGAGTTTCTGGAGGAAGAAACTCTGGAATAACATTAACTCTAAGTGATGCTGAAAAACTCTCATCTAGAAATATTAATGGGATAAGAAGCCTTGCACCTCAAATAGATTTTCCTGCACAACTAATTGCCGGAGATTATAATGTAGAGGCTAATGTATTTGGAACTACTCCAGAATATATAGATGTTATTTCTACTCAAACTAGCCTCGGCGAATTTATAACTCAAAAAGATGTTGATACTAAAGCTCTTAGGATGGTATTAGGTTCAGAAATTAATGAATCTCTTTTTCCTGATACCGATCCAGTTGGGAAAATTGTTAGATTAAGTCTATTTAACAGATTTGATTTTAGATTCTTGGTGACAGGAGTTATGAAAGCAAAGGGTGGTGATGGCGATGAAGATTTTTCTGTATATATTCCTGTTTCTACCATGCAAAATAGAATTGGTTTTCTAAGAAATCCTACTGGAGATGTGAATGTATTTTCTATAATTGTTAGATCTACCGAAGATGCAGATAAAACTGTTGTTTCAGACTCAATTACTAAGGAATTGCAAAATATCCATGAAGTTGATGAACCTGATTTTGAAATAACTAGCATGGACCAACTTCTAGAAGCAGCCAATCAAGTTACTCAAGCTCTTACTTTATTCTTAGGATCAATAGCAGGTATTTCATTGTTAGTTGGAGCAATTGGAGTAGGAAATATTATGTTAGTAAGTGTGACTGAAAGAACTCGAGAAATTGGAACTTTAAGATCTATTGGTGCTACCAAGTTTGATATTAGGCTTCAATTTATAACTGAAGCATTGACTATTTGTTTGATAGGAGGAATATTAGGGATCTTAATAGGAATTATAATCTCCTTAAATTTAGGCGGAATATCTTTTCAGGATGAGTTAGGAGATGAAACTAATTTACCTGCTGTTATAACCCCCATAAGTGTAATTATCGCCTTTCTAGTATCTCTTCTTGTAGGATTAATTAGTGGCGCTTATCCTGCATATAGAGCCTCAGAGTTAGACCCTATCGAAGCACTAAGAAGTGAATAAATCTACTGTTTATAGAATACATTTTCCAATCCAATTATATTATCCAATTTTTGTTCTAGAGATTTACTGGCATCAACATTAGCGAAAGGTAAGTTAAGCTTTACTTTTTCATTATTATTTTTCACAACAATTGATACAGGTATTTGACCTTCATTATCAAGTAAAATTCTTGTTATATCATCCATAAGATGTTTATTTTTTGAGTGCTTCTCATCATCTAGTGTAATAATAACTTCTTTTACATAATTAACTTCTTCTTTTGCAAACTCTTCAATAATAATTTTTTCCTCCTTCTTTTTATCTTCAATAGTTATAATAGGTTCAGATTTACTTAGATTTTCCTTAAAGATTTTTTTTGGTATTATTTCATCATCAAAAGAAAACATTTCACCATTGTCATACCAAATAGAAATATCTCCATTTCTATTATTAATTTTTCCAGAAACTTTAGCTATAGGACTATGAACCCATTTATCAACCTCTTCTAGTTTATTTTGCCAAATCATAAGATCAATTATTCCATCAATTAGTTCAAGCTTAACTATCATGAACTCAGAACCTTTTCTTGATACTCTTTTTTCATAAGATCTTACTTCTCCAATAATTGTTTGAGCCTTTGATTTATCTGCATTGTTAATTTGATCTATTGAAACATTCATGTCTTCATTTATTTTGCTGATCTTTAACATTTCTTTATGATTTGGATTTTCTGTAAATGAAATACCTAAT
>CETL01068956.1_pt1 | contig 52515 bp, 43 predicted proteins | sample 356371 | NCBI WGS metagenome assembly CETL01 (sample SAMEA2622518, study PRJEB7988) | marine metagenome | biome: marine biome (ENVO:00000447); feature: surface water layer (ENVO:00002042); material: "saline water (ENVO:00002010), including plankton (ENVO:xxxxxxxx)" | depth 5 m | reverse complement strand
CAAAGGATAATCACTCTGGAATGAATTTTCCTTATGGTGTTCGTGAATTTCCGATGGGTGCAATCAATAATGGTATAGCTCATCATGGTGGATTATTTATTTTTGGTGCAACTTTTTTTGTTTTTGCAGATTATGAAAGACCTGCTATTCGTTTAAGAGCCTTGCAAAACCTTCCTGTTGTATCTGAGTTTACACATGATTCAATTTTTGTTGGAGAGGATGGTCCTACACATCAACCAATTGAACATTTAATGTCATACAGGGCAATACCTAATCTGCTTGTTATAAGGCCAGCTGATGCAAATGAGGCAGTTTTTGCATCAAAGATTGCTTTTGAATCAAAAAGACCATCCTTAGTTTTACTATCTAGACAAGGTTTACCTGTTTTAGATAGAAGTTTATTTTCAGATTCAGCAAATATTCAAAAAGGTGGTTATATTATTTCAGATTGTCCTAATGCAGATATATTGATTTTCGCTACTGGCTCAGAAGTGTGGGTTGCTTTGGATGTAAAAAAACAACTTCCTGATTTAAATATCAAAGTAGTTAATTTAGGATGCTGGGAATTATTTGAAGAACAAGATGAGAAATATAAGCAAGATGTACTCTCATGCACTGATGCTGCACTATTAGTTTCCTTGGAAGCTGGAATAACTAGTGGTTGGCAAAAATATACTGGAAGAAATGGATTGAATATCGGTATAGATACATTTGGCGAATCAGCACCTGGTAATGATGTTGCTGATCACTTTGGTTTAACGCCTGATAAAGTAAAAAAAACAATTATGAATAAACTTGAGGAGATAAAATGAGAAAAATATCATTAATTTTTTCATTAGTTATAAGTTTTTTATTTACGCAAAATAATTTTAACCCTGCATATATGGCTTCATTTGGTTCAGTGACTATTGATGGTAAACTTTATAATCAAATTTCTTTTAGACCAGAATTTAGTACTAATAAAATTGGAATGGGATTTGATATTTACCTTTATTTTGATGAAGATGGAAAGTTGTATAGAGAAAACTGGGATTTTACTAGTCCTGGTGCTAGTTTCAAAACACTTGTAGATAAAATATATTATTTTAGGTATGGTCAAGTTTTTGATGATTTATATTTTAGAATAGGAGCTTTACCTAAAGTTACTTTAGGTCAGGGTATACTTATTAACCAGTATGCAAATAATATTGATTATCCTCAAATTAGAAGAGCAGGAATTGATTTAAGATATCAGTTTTCAGGCTTTAAACTTCAATTCATTCATAGTGATTTAAAAGAAATTAATAAACCTGGTTTAATTGGGCTTAGAACTTCAATTCCAATAATCGAAAATTTTAATATAGGATTTTCTATTGCATCTGATTTCAACCAATATAATGGTCTTGTTGATTCAGATGGTGATAATTATCCTGATTTTGTTGAGCCAGATTATGCAAATGATCCTGATTATCATCATGAAAATCAATTTTTAATTGAGGAACTTCAAGGTAGTAACTATTGTGATTATGACTCAGAAAGTGATTCATTTTTGGATGGAACATGCGAAAATTTATTTAATGATTTGTCAAGCGAAATGACTGAAGATTTTGCAGATGTTATGAATAACAAAGATAATGTTACAGGTTTAGCTATAGATTTTGGTTTTGATTTAGATAATAAATTTTCATTATATACAGAATACGCCCAGCTTTTAGGTAAAACATCAGATCCAACTGATAGTAATGATGAAGACTTACCAGATTTTGATACAAATCTTGGATATGGATTTATACCAATTGGGATGAAAGCTAATTTAGGTTCAGTTAAATTATCTTTAGATTATAGAAGAAATTCTGAGAATTTTATTTTTTCATATTGGAATAAAAATTACGACCATAATAGGATAATGGAAAACAATGGAGAATTAATAACCAAGGAATCTACATTGTATAAATATGGTGAACAGAAAGGTTTGAATTTTGGTTTAGAGGCAAATATTTCAAAATATTTTAAGTTTTCATTTGATTATGAAAAAATGAAGGGTGACATGTGGAATTCTGGTTCTTGTGATAATCCAGATTTAATTTATGAAAATGAAACTGATTGTGAGTCAAGTCAATATCTACAATATCCTGATTTAGACCCTGAAATTGAGGATAATCAACAGTTTGGGGTTTGGACTCCTGGATCTTACAAAAAAGAAAAAAATAACTCATTATATTTAAAAATTGAGATAGATACATCAATTATTCCTCAAGTTCAAATTGCCGAAATTTTCTATCAGCAAACAAATTCTAAAAAACCTTTTAAATTTGAACCTAATCAGAACTCTTTATTTGGATATAACATAGGTGTTAATTTATCAAACAATATGATTGTACTTTTAAAAGGTAGAAAAAGCTATGATTTTAATGGTAGTAATTTCAAACCAGTATACAATACCCAAATTGAAACCTCAATATATTTTTAATGAAATATTCTTCTAAAAAAATTAGGCAAGATTTTATTGATTTTTTTATTGATAAACAGCATAATGTAATAAGGAGTTCTCCTGTTTTCCCTCCTGATGATCCTACTTTGTTATTTATCAATGCTGGTATGAATCAATTTAAAAATATTTTTTTAGAAAAAGAAAATCCTAAATATAATCGAGTAGTTAATTCACAAAAATGTATTAGAGTAAGTGGAAAACATAATGATTTAGAAGAAGTTGGACTTGACCAATTCCATCATACCTTTTTTGAAATGTTAGGTAATTGGTCATTTGGAGATTTTTATAAAAAAGAAATTATAATGTGGTCGTGGGAACTGCTTACAGAAAAATGGAAGTTGGATAAAAATAGATTATGGGTGACGGTTTACAAAGATGATGATGAAGCTCATAATTTATGGATCAAGCATACTGATGTCAAACCTGATAGAGTTCTTAGATTTGGAAATAAAGACAATTTTTGGGAAATGGGTGATACAGGTCCATGTGGTCCTTGCTCAGAAATACATTATTATACTGGAGAATTAAATAATCAAAAAGCAGATGGTGTAAATAATCTCGATAATTATAGGGAGCTTTGGAACCTTGTTTTCATTGAATATAATAGGGATTCTAATGGTGAATTAAATCCATTACCATCAAAACATGTTGATACAGGAATGGGTCTTGAAAGAATTCTTGCAACGCTTAACGGAATTGAAGATCATTATATGACAGATTTATTTCATCCTATAATTAAGCAAATAGAAGAGATCTCAGGAATTAATTATTCAGATAAAGATGGAATGCCTCATAGGGTTATTGCTGACCATTTACGAATGATTTCATTTTCAATAGCAGATGGAATTATGCCATCAAATGAAGGTAGAGGATATGTTGTTAGAAGAGTACTCAGGCGTGCCTCAAGATTTGGAAGGGTACTAAATATTGAGGGACCATTTCTGTTTAAACTAATTGATGCCTTAATCATATCAATGGGAGATGTCTACTCAGAAATTAGTGATAAACAAAAACATATTGAAAAAGTGGTCAGAGCTGAGGAAGAATCATTTGGAAAAACACTTGATAGAGGGCTTAATTTAATTAATAAACTTTTGGCTTCGTCAGAAGAAAAAGTAATTCCAGGTAAACAAGTTTTTACATTATATGATACTTATGGTTTTCCAGCAGATTTAACTCAGTTGATAGCTAAGGAAAATAATTTTGATATTGATATGAATTCTTTTAATGATTACATGGAAAAACAAAAAAAACTTGCAAGATCTAGTAGTCAATTTAAAAACTTGAATGAAGATACTGATTGGAAAATAATTAAAAATGAAGAATCCTCTTTTGTAGGATATACAAAAACTTCTTATGAGTCACAGATTTTAAAATATAGATTTATTGATGATAATATTGAAATCGTAATGAAAGAAACACCTTTTTATGCAGAGTCTGGAGGACAAATAGGTGATACTGGAAAGATTTTTTCTGATTCTTTAACCTTAAAAGTAATCGATACATATAAAAATGGTGGTGATATTTGTCATTTATGTGAAGTAATTGAAGGTGAATTTCTTAAAAATACTTCAGCTATATTTGAGTTAACTATAAATGAGAAAAGAAGGAAGAAAATTAAATCTAATCATTCAGCAACACATTTATTGCATAAATCACTAAAATCTGTCCTAGGTAATCATGTTCAGCAAGCAGGTTCACTTGTATCTGACGACAAATTAAGATTTGATTTAACCCACTATGAGAAACTTACTCAAAATGAAATTTTGGAAATTGAAAATAATGTTAATGAATATATAATGCAGAATTTAGAAGTTGATATTTCAAATGAAAAATATGATAAGGCAAAAAAAATGGGAGCCGAAGCACTATTTGGAGAAAAGTATGGCGATATAGTTAGAGTAGTAAACATAGGAGGATCATCAATAGAATTGTGTGGTGGCACTCACGTTGAAAGAAGTGGGGATATAGGGTTTTTTAAAATAATTTCTGAATCTGCTCTTGCTTCAGGAGTAAGAAGAGTTGAAGCAGTTACAGGTTCTAAAGCATTTTCATTTGTTTCTGATAATATGAAAGTCATTGATAACATTAAACAAAAATTAAATTGTAATATTGAAGATATATCAAATAAGATTGATTCACTTATTGATACATCAAAACAAAATTCTGTTTTAGAAAAACAAATTCAACAAATTCAAATTGATAGTTTACTTAAGTCTTCAGAACCAAATTTTTCTGCTAATGATAAAATAGATGTTTATAAAAGTGAAATTAAATTTAATGTTGATCCAAAAACTTTCATTGATAATTTTTTAAACAAATACAAAAATAAAAGTATATTTTTACTAGGATTAAAAATAAATAAACCTTTGATTGTTTTAGTTATAACTAAAGATTTAATTGATAAAGATATTAATGCTGGATTAATAGTTAAAGAAAATGCATCATTAGCTGGTTCGGGAGGAGGAGGTCCCAAACATTTTGGAACATCTGGTTTTAATGATTTATCTAAATATGAAAAAACTTACAACATGATTTTAAATTATTTAAAAGGAATAAAAACATAACATGAAAAACAAAACACCAATAATCTTTACGCAATCTAAATGTGGTAGAAAGGGATTTTCTACTCCTAATAACAACATTAACGATATTGATATTAATAACGTTATAGATTCAAAATTCTTACGTTCAAATAAAGCTTCTTTACCTGAGGTTTCGGAGCCTCAAATCGTAAGACATTTTGTTAATTTATCAACAAAAAATCATCATGTTGACAAGAACTTTTACCCCCTAGGTTCATGCACCATGAAATATAATCCAAAAATTAATGATTCAATTGCAATGCTTCAGTCATTTGCATCTATTCATCCAGATCAAAATATTGAATCGATTCAAGGTATATTAAAGGTTTATTATGATTTATCAAAATTCTTATGCGAGATTACTGGCATGACTAGAGTTACATTGCAACCATCTGCAGGTTCACAAGGAGAATTAGTTGGTTTACTTTTAATGAAAAAATATCATGAATTAAAAAACAATCATAAGAAAAAGTATATAATTATCCCTAAAACTGCTCACGGTACAAATCCTGCGAGTGTTATCATGTCAGGCTATAAAGTTAAACAAGTATCAGATGATGAAAGAGGAAGGGTTTGTCTTGATCATCTAAGAGAGTTAGTTGATGAAGAAACAGCTGGAATGATGTTAACACAGCCAAATACCCTCGGTTTATTTGAAGATAAAATTGAAGATATTTGTGAACTAATTCATTCTAACGACGGTCTGATGTACATGGATGGTGCAAATTTAAATGCTCTAGTTGGAATGGTTGACCCATCAAAAATGGGATTTGATATCACTCATATAAATTTACATAAAACTTTTTCAACACCACATGGTGGTGGAGGACCGGGAGCAGGACCAGTTGCTGTTAATGATAAACTTGCAGATTTCTTACCAAACCCAATAATTGAACGTAAAGATGAAAAATTTCACTTCAAATATTTAGAGAATTCTATTGGTAAAGTGCATACATTTAATGGTAATTATGGCGTTCTTCTCAGAGCTTATGTTTATATGTTGTCACTTGGTAAAAAAGGATTGAGAGATTTATCAAGAAAAGCAGTTTTAAATGCAAATTATTTAAAACATCTATTAATGAAGGAATATGATGTGCCATTTCATAATGGTACGATGCATGAATTCGTCATATCTGCTGAAAAACAGAAGAAAAAAAATCTAAAAGCGCTTGATATTGCTAAAAATTTACTTGATTATGGAATTCATCCACCTACTGTATATTTTCCAACAAATATACCTGAATCAATTATGATAGAACCTACTGAAACAGAGACTAAAGAGACCTTGGATGAATTTGCTGAAATAATGAAATATATTAATAATAATATTGATGATAAATTGGATTATTTTATGGATGCACCTTATGAAACTCCTGTAAGAAGGTTAAATGAGGCCAAAGCTAATAGAGAACTTGATGTCAAATGGAATCATGAAGTATAAAAAAGAAAATAATAAGGTTTTAGTTGTTTTAGAAAAAGGAGATGAAATCTTTGAATCTATTTATAAAGTTATTGAAGTATTTAAAATTAATTTTGGATGGATAAATGGTATAGGAGCTGCAGAAAAAATAATTTTAGGTGCTTATCCAAGTAAGTTAAAAAAATATGTAAAAAAAAATTTTTCAGGTGAATATGAAATAGCAAGTATGATGGGCAATATTACTTCTAAAGAAAATGAATCTTTTGTTCATTTACATGCTGTTATTTCAGATGAAGAATGCAATGCTTTTGCAGGTCATTTATTCACTGCTACAATATCTGTTACATGTGAAATGATAATAAATATCGTTGATACAAAAATTATTAGAAATGAGTGTAAGGATATAGGTTTATTTTTATGGAATTTTAATAATGGGTAGAGAAATAATTAAAACTAATAATGCTCCTAAAGCAATTGGGGTTTATTCACAAGCTATAAATATTGATAAAAAAATTACCTTTACATCAGGACAGATACCAATAGATATTAAAACAAGTGATTTAGTTTCTGATGATTTTGTTATTCAAGTTAATCAAACATTGAAAAATATCGAGGGTATTCTTTCATCCAGAAATTGTAATTTAAATAATTTGATTAAGCTTACAATTTATCTCACTGATTTGGATAATTTTGATAAATTAAATCAAGTTTTTTTAGATTTTTTTAGTGATTGCGAATATCCAGCTCGTTCTGTGATTGAAGTATCCAAATTACCTAAGAATTCACAAATTGAAATTGAAGCTATTTTCTATGAAGATAATTAGTGTAATATTTATATTGAATTTTATTTTTCCTAAAGATTTATCCAGTTCTGCGGATGTTAACTATTCAGATTCCAAAGCACCATTGATTTTGAGTACTCTTCCATTTATTAATGATAATCCTACTTCTCTAGCTTTTATATCAGCTTTATTAGTTTCAGCATCAAAAAGTGATTCTTTGAAAAATTATCTAAATAATCCCAATCAGGCAATGTTTTTAAGTTCGATTCCTATTTTTTCATCTTTTTTAAGTTCCAATGATCTAATTATGATACCATCTCCAGGACAAATTTATAATAAGAAATATTTTAAGGCTTTTATAATGTCAACTTTTAAAGCTTTTTGGTTAACAGAGTACAATAAATCTAAACATACTAATATAAAAGATAGAAATAGGAGCATGTGGTGGTTACTATTACTCTTGCTTTATGGAATAGGTGATGCTTATGTTGATGCCCAGTTGAAAAATAATACATTAAATGGAGAAATGGAATAATGTGTGCAATAGTTGGTTTATCTACAGATAAAGATAATGCTTCTTTAACTTTATACAATGCTTTGACTGTTTTGCAACATAGAGGTCAAGATGCTGCAGGTATGGCAACAATTAAAGATAAGAGAATATTAAATATCCATAAGGATAATGGTTTAGTAAGAGATGTCTTCAATGAAGAATCAATGCTACATCTTTCAGGTAATTTAGGGGTAGGACATACTAGATACCCTACAGCTGGTTCTTATAATTTTGAAGAAGCGCAGCCTTTCTATGTAAACTCCCCTTATGGAATAGTTTTAGTACATAACGGTAATATCGTAAATGCTAAACAACTAAGAGATGAAATTTTGAAACAAGATTTACGACATTTAAAAACTTCTTCTGATTCTGAAATTATCTTGAATATTTTTGCTAATGCTTTAGAAAAAAATAAAAATTCAAAATTAACTAAAGAACAAATTTTTAAAGCTGTAGACGAAGTCCATAATAGAGTTCAAGGTGCATATTCAGTTATAATTATGATATTAGGGTATGGATTAGTTGTATTTAGAGATCCAAACGGTATAAGACCATTAATTTATGGAAGTAAAAAAGGAAAATATATGTTTGCTTCAGAAAGTGTAGCATTAGATTGTTTAGGATATGAAGTAGAACGTGATATTAAGCCAGGCGAAGCAATTTTCGTTGATTCTAAAAGGAAATTACATTTTCATGATTATAAAAAAAAAGATACCTATACACCATGTATTTTTGAATATGTTTATTTAGCTAGACCCGACAGTGTAATTGATAAAATTAATGTATATAAAAGTAGATTAGAAATGGGCAAAAAACTAGCTGATAAAATAAAAAAAGTTTTATCAAAAAAGGAGTTGGATGAAATAGATGTGGTAATACCGATTCCTGATACGAGTAAAACTAGTGCACTCCCTTTGAGTGTAAGGCTAAATAAGGAAATGAGGGAAGGTTTCATAAAAAATAGATATATTGGTAGAACTTTCATAATGCCTGGACAAAAAATAAGAAAAAAATCAGTTAAGCAAAAGTTAAATACAATTAATATGGAATTTGAAAACAAAACCGTATTATTAATTGATGATTCAATAGTTAGGGGTAATACCAGTAGGCAAATAATTCAAATGGCTAGAGATGCAGGTGCTAAAAAAGTTTATTTCGCATCAGCATCACCTCCGATTAGATATCCAAATGTTTATGGTATTGATATGCCATATGTAAATGAATTAATAGCTTTTGATAGAACAATTGATGAAATAAAAATAGAAATAGGTGCTGATAAATTAATTTATCAATCCTTACAAGATTTAATTGAGTCAGTGAAAAAATTCAATAACGAAATTGATGATTTTGATACATCTTGCTTTAGTGGTGAATACATTACATCAGGTATTTCAAAAGAATATCTAGCAAATCTTAAGGATACGAGATAAATGATTTCTAAAATATTATTAGTTGCATCTATTTATTTTTTATCGAAGTATATAAGTAAGTTTATTAAGTCAAATTCTTTAAATAAAAAAATAGTTCCATCTATGGATTATTTCTTCGCTTTTAGCCCAACTTCTTTATTTTCAGTATGGGCTTTAACTGCTTTAGGTTTTTATATAGGCAATTTTTCTAATAATATTGTTCCTCAATGGGAATTAAATTTTGATATAAAAATATTTTTAGTATTTTTATCTTTAGCCCTCATAACATTAAGCTTATTATTTACAAATGAAAAAAATATTTCTGAACTTTCATTAAATAATCAAAAAATAGATAAAATTTCAAAAATTTTATTATTAATTAGTTTATTTTCATTACTATTTACAAATATATATAATTTTTCATTAGGTATAGCTTTATTCTATTTAATAAGAATTTATAAAAGAAGAGCAGGTTTTAATTCTTTGTTAAATCAATATCTTTTTAAATGTCTGATTGGTTTTCTATTGTTTTTAAGCGGTTTTATTATAGCTGTAACAGATAAAAATTATTTTTATTTTCAAGTATCAAATTTGATATATTCCATTGAAATAGTTATTATATCAATGTTATTTTATTTCAGTATGATTTTATCTTATGAAAATCAAAAGAGGAATTCAAATTTTGAAACTAGTAAAAGAAATATAAATAATATCTCCTTTTTATTACTACTAGTAGTTTTAGTTACTGCTTTAAAAATAAATGAACCATTATTAGCAATTTGTTCTGCATGTTCGATTCCATTTTATATTTTTGCTTTTTTTAGAAGTCTTAATAAAGATTTCAAAAGAACATTTATATATCCTCTTTTTATTTTTAATTTCTTCATTTCAACAATTTATCCCTATTTAGGTATCTGTTTAATTTTTATATTTTATATAAGTAAATATTATTATTGGCATAGATTTGATAAAAATTATCCAACATTCTTAGTAAAAAATGATTAAAATAATTGAAAATAAATGTGATTTTTGTGGTACATGTGCAAGTGTTTGTCCAAAAAATTGTATTAACGTAAAAGAAGATGATATAATCATAGATCATAAATCATGTATTGATTGTGATTTATGTGTATATATTTGTCCTATAGAAGTATTAGAATCTGTTAATGAAGCTTAAATATGATATAATAGTAGTTGGAGGTGGTCCTGCAGGATCTATGGCAGCTAAATATGCAGCAGAGAATGGTGCAGATGTTTGTTTGCTTGAAAAAACTAGAGATATTGGCTATCCAGTTAGATGTGGGGAGGCTGTTGGGCATGCTGGTATAACTCAGTTTGTTGAAATGAAAGATACCTGGATTGCTGAGAAAATTAATTCTTGTACATTAGTTTCACCAGATGGAACCAAGCTCGATGTTCCATTTGCTAATGAAACTGGATATATATTAAATAGAAGAATTTTTGATTATGATTTATCAAGAATAGCTTCAAAAGCTGGTGCTCAAATTTTTACTAAAGCTCATGTAACCGGATTAATTTATAGAGATAATCGAATTTCAGGTGTAAAAGTTAATCATATTGGAGAAGAAAAAATAATTGAGGCTAAGTTAATAATAGGAGCAGACGGAGTTGATTCAAGGGTAGGAAGATGGGCCGGATTGAAAACTACTGTAAAATTAAGAGATATGGAAGCCTGTATGCAATATTCTGTTTCAAATATTGATGTTAAAAGAAATAATATGACTATGTTTGTTGGCCAAAATTATGCTCCTGGGGGCTATTTATGGATTTTCCCAAAAGGAGAAGATTTTGCTAATATAGGTCTTGGAATAAGTGGGACTTATAGTAAGCAAAGGTCTGCTAAAAAATATTTAGATGAATTTATGGATAGAGAGTATCCTAATGCTTCAATTCATACATCAATGTGTGGAGGATGTCCTGTTGCTTATCCTATAAAAAAACCTGTTGCTGATAACATAATGATTATTGGTGATGCCGCCCATCATATAAATCCAGTTACGGGAGGTGGAATAACCCCAGCTATGAAAAGTGGTATGTTAGGAGGATTAGTTGCAGCTGAAGCTATCAAAAAAGATAACGTTTCTGAAAGTTTCTTAAATAAATATGTTAAAGACATAGACAGAGATTTCACTAAAAGGCATAAAACATTATATAAAATTAAGGAAGCAATTTCCAAATTATCAGATGATGATATAAACGGTATAGCAAGAAAAATAGATTCAATACCTGTTGAAAAAAGAACTCTCCAAAAAGTTTTTATGTCGTCAATGATAAAAAAACCCTCACTGGTAATAGACGTACTTAGAGTTTTTGCTGGTATTTAATGCAATCTTTTGATGATATAGGTTTATCAAAATTTGTTGCAATAGATTTAGAAACAACAGGCTTGGACCCCAATAAAGATGAGATTATTGAGATCTCAGCAGTAAAATTTAATAATGGAGAAATTGTAGATTCATTAACTTTTTTAGTTAACCCTCAGATAAAACTTAAACCGAAAATAATCCAAATAACTGGAATTAATGATTCAATGCTCGTAAGCAAGCCAAGATTTGATGATATTAAAGATCAATTTTTGATATTCATTGAAAATCTTCCAGTAGTAGGCCACAATATTATGTTTGATTTAAATTTTCTTAAAAAAAATATTTATGATTATGAAAAATATTTTAAAGAAAGAATGATATGCGACACATATTATCTTTCTAAAATATTTTATTATGATTATAGTTCATTTAGTTTGACTTCACTATGTAAGATTGTAGGTATTAAAATTAATAATGCTCATAGAGCAGAAGATGATGCAAAAAATTCTGGTTTTTTATTTATAAATATTATTAAAGAAAAGTATTTTTTTACTAATATTCTAATATTTCAAAGGATTTATGAATGCCTAAAGTCTTTTGATGTTCCCAATAAAAAACTATTTAGAAAAACTTTAGATTTTTTAATTAATAAAAATAAAAGTCAATTTTTAGATTCAAAAAATAAAACTTATCAAGAAAATTTCTCATTTTCAACTGAATACAGTGATAATTTAATTGATGATATTACCATTGATAAATTATTTGCAGACGAAGGAATCCTTAACGATAAGTTAGATTCTTTTGAAAGAAGAGAAAATCAGATAAAATTCTGTAAAGATATAGTTAATACAATTAAAAATGATTCTATTTTAGTTTCAGAAGCTGGAGCTGGATTAGGAAAATCTTATGCTTACTTATTTGCATCATTATTTTCTAGAAATGAAAATAATTCTCAAATAATTATTTCTACTAATACTCATAGTTTACAAACTCAGTTATTTAAAAAAGATATTCCTCTGGTATTAGATATTTTAAAGTATAAATGTAGAACAACAATTATAAAGGGTATGAATAATTACATATGCCTTACAAGATTAGAGGAATTAATTAAAAATATTAAAAACAATATTAATGCATATGAAGCTTTAGAGTTATCATCAATATTTTTTTGGTTAGATTCCACAAAAACAGGAGATATTGCAGAATGCAATGGTTTTAGTAAGAGACATTATAATAAAATTTGGAATTTGATTTCTTCCAAGTCAGATTATTGTCTTAGTCATAGATGTAATAAATTCGATGGATGTTTTTATAAAAATGTTAGAGATACTGCATCAATTTCAGACATTTTAATTGTGAATCATTCGATGTTAATTAGATATTATGATAGTGTTGATTCTTTTATTCCTCAAGATTCTATTTGTATAGTGGATGAATGTCATAATTTTCATTCAATTTGTCAAAAACAGCTAACACAAAGTATAAATAATCAATTTTTAAATGAACATAAGAAGCAGTTTAAAAATATTTTAGATAATTTTAATCAAAATGAATTTAGCTATCAAATTATATCTGATTGTAGAGAACTATTAAAGGATTTTGAATATTTGAATGAAAACTTTAATAATTTATGTACCGAAATTTTTTTTAATAATGTTCAATCTCCATTTAACTCTGATTATTCTCAAAATTTTTCTATAAGTAAAAGTAATTTTTTTATTGAAAATGGAGTTGCGATTCTTGATTTAATTCAATCGTTAAAAAGTATTATTATAACGTTGAAAGATTATAAGATTTCTATAAAAGAAAATATAAAAAAAATATCTACTAGATATATTTTGGGTAATATCGAAATCTTCATAAGAAATTTAGAAAGTAATTTGATGTTTTTTAAAAATTTAACTTCTGAAAATAATAACTTTATTAATTGGATTTCATATATCTATAAAGATAATACCTTGAAAAACATTTCAATAAATATTGCACCTGAAAAATTAAATGATATTTCTGCAGATATTTTTAGTAGATTCCGTGCATCAGTTTTCTGCTCAGCTACATTATCAACGGACTCAGGATTTGAGTTTTTTTTAAGACAAATGGGTATGCAGGACTTAGTTTACAATGACAAAATTAAATTATCTAAGTATTCTTCTCCTTATTATTATCAAGATCAGTCAAAATTATTTATAATTAATAAACAAAATACAAATTCAGAAACTGAACATATTAAAAAAGTTGCAGAAGATATAATTGAATTGAGTATGAAGATAAATAAAAGAATTTTAATTTTATGTACCTCTTATAAACAAATATATGATTTTCAAACCTTAATAGATTTAAATGATGATTTAAAAAATAGATGTTTATATCAATTAAAAGGTACTTCTAAATCAATCTTACTATCTGAGTATCTTAGTAATAAAAATTCAATTTTATTTGGAACTAATACATTTTGGGAAGGTATAGACTTGCCAAATGATAAGTTAGAAGTTTTAATAATATATAAGCTTCCTTTTTCTAATCCTAGTGATCCTTATGTGAAATCAAATATAAATTATTATCGATCAAGAAATCTTGATGCTTTTACTGAATACCAGTTACAGGATACCATATTAAAATTGAGACAAGGTTTTGGAAGACTTATTCGAAGTTATAATGATATGGGTGTTTGTATAATAACTGACAAGAGAATTGCTACAAAAAGATATGGTATGCATATAATTAATTCATTGCCTGTAGAACCTAATTTTTATTCTAACCCATATGTAATAATAGATTGTATTAAAAATTTTTTAATTTAAAAATATCCTAAAATGTTAATTTTTTTTTTATAAATTATATATCACATAAACTAACCTTTATTAAATACAAAAATGTTTAAAGAATTAAATGGTAAAAATCTAACAATAGATTTTTTAGTATCAGTTAGTAGAAAAAAATCTAAAATAAAGCTTTCTGAAGATTCTATTGAAAAAATTTCTAATTGTAGAAAATTAGTTGAGCAAAAAATTTCAGATGGTGAAATAATGTATGGAATTAATACTGGTATTGGAGAATTCTCTGAAACTATTCTAGATAATAATCAAATTAAAGACTTTCAAAAATATTTGGTATATAATCATGCAGCTGGTATAGGAGATCCTGCACCAATTGAACATGTTAGAGCAGCTATGCTAAGTAGGATAAATGTTCATGCAAAAGGAATGTCTGGATGTAGATTGATTATTACTGAAACTTTAGTCGAAATGTTAAATAAAGGAGTTACTCCTTATGTTTGTGAAAAGGGATCAGTTGGTGCTTGCGGAGATTTGGCGCCAATGTCTCAAATTGCACTTGTTCTTTTAGGAGAAGGAAAAGCTTATTATAAAGATAAATTAATGTCTGGAAAAGATGCAATGAGTAAAGCTGGTATTAAAATACCAGGTTTAGAAGCAAGAGATGGTTTAGCTATAATTAACGGTTCAAATTTTTTAACAGGAATGAGTGCTTTATTTATTTATGATTCCAAAAATTGGTTCAAACAAGCCAATATTTGTGCTGCAATGTCAATGGATGCTTTAATTGCTAATTTAAAACCTTTAAATAAATTAATACATGAGGTTAGAGGTTTTCAAGGTGCTATTAAATCATCAAAATCTTTAAGAAAATGTTTAGAAGGTGGTGATTTGATTGATGGCAATTTAGATACTAAGGTTCAGGATGCTTATTCCCTTAGATCTACTCCACAAGTTATTGGTGCAGCAATTGATTATATTGATTATTGTCAGCAACAAGTTGAAATAGAACTTAATGGGGTAGGAGACAATCCTATATTTTTTGTTGACAAAAATATTCAACTTTCTGGTGCAAATTTTCAAGGTACACCTGTATCTATGCCTTTAGATATGCTTGGAGCTGCAGTTACAATGGTTTCAGTATTATCTGAGAGAAGAATGAATAGGTTAAATAATCCTGCACTAAGTAATGGTTTGCCTGCTTTTTTAACAAAAGGAGCAGGTATGTTTTCAGGCTTAATGCTCAGTCAATATACAGCAGATACACAAATTGTTGAACAAAGAATTTTATCTAATCCTGCTAGCATTCATTCGATTCCTGCAGCAGCAGATCAAGAAGATTTTGTATCAATGGGGATGAATACTGCATTAAAAAATCTCCAAATTTTAGACAATGCATATGGTATACTTGGTATTGAATTTTTTGCAGCTGCTCAAGCTTTAGATTTTAGAAATCATAATTTTGGTAAAGGAGTAAAAATTGCTCATAATGTTATCAGAAAAAAAATTGAATTTTTAGATATTGATAGACCATTGTATAATGACCATAACACAATTAAAGAAATTATAAAATCTTGTGAAATTTTAAAGGAAGTTGAATTAAGTTTAGGTGAGATTTATTAATAAATTAAATATATATAATTAGACAATATGAAAAATAATATACCTTTAGCTTTAACGTTCGATGATGTTTTATTAAAGCCAAAATATTCTAATGTACTTCCAAAAGAGGTTGATTTATCAATGAGGCTCTCAAAAAATATATCATTGAATATTCCTTTCATAAGTGCAGCAATGGATACGGTTACGGAAAGTTCCATGGCTATAGCTTTAGCCAGAGAGGGAGGTTTAGGAGTGATTCATAAAAATTTATCTATTGCAGACCAAGCTATTCAAGTAGATTTAGTAAAAAGATCAGAGAGTGGTATGATAATTGATCCCATAACAATTAAATCAGATGAAAGTATATTTGACGCTTTGGAGTTGATGAACACATATAAAATATCAGGTGTACCTGTTATAGATAATACTAAGTTGGTAGGTATTTTAACAAATAGGGATATTAGATTCGAACAAGATTTAAATTTAAAAGTTAAAGACAGGATGACATCTGAAAAATTAGTGACGGTACCGATTGGAACAACTCTAGATGAAGCAAAATCTGTTTTGCAAAAACATAGAATTGAAAAATTATTAGTTGTAAGTAAAGAAGGAAACTTAAAAGGTCTGATTACTGTTAAAGATATCCAGAAAAAAGAAAAATTTCCTAACGCATCTAAAGATATTCATGGTAGATTAATTGTTGCTGCAGCTGTTGGAACAGATGCAACTGTAATGGATAGAGTTGATGCTCTAGTTGATAGTCATGTTGATGCTTTAGTATTAGATACTGCACATGGACATTCACAGGGTGTACTTGATGTGGCTAAAAAAATCAAGACTAAACACCCTGATATTGATTTAATCGCAGGTAACGTCGCTACTGCTGAAGCTACCAAAGCATTATTTGATAATGGAGTTGATATTGTTAAAGTTGGTATTGGAGCAGGTTCGAGTTGTACTACGAGAATTATCGCAGGTATTGGAGTCCCACAGTTAACTTCAGTAATGGAATGTTCAGCTGTTGCAAAAGAAATGAATAAAAAAATAATATCAGATGGTGGTATGAGATTTTCAGGAGATATATCAAAATCTTTTGCTGCTGGAGCAGATGCTGTTATGTTAGGTGGAATTTTTGCTGGGACTGACGAAAGTCCTGGAGAAGTAGTTTTGTGGGAAGGAAGATCTTATAAATCATATAGAGGTATGGGTTCTGTAGCAGCTATGAAGTCAGGAAGTTCTGATAGATATTTTCAAAATTCAACTGATGTAAAAAAACTAGTACCAGAAGGTGTTGAAGGTTTAGTTCCTTACAAAGGTCAATTAGGTGAAACAATTCATCAATTAGTTGGAGGAGTTAAGTCATGTTTGGGCTATTGTGGTTCAAAAAACTTAGATGAATTTAAATCGAACGCTGAATTCGTTAGAATAACTTCTGCAGGTTCGATAGAGAGTCATCCTCATGATATGAACATCACGAAAGATTCACCTAATTATAGAAATTCTAAATAAATTTTATTTATTATTAAGATGTAGAGCTAATTTAGATTTTTTGTTATTAGCTTTATTTTTATGAATAATACCTTTAGATGAAACTTGATCAATTAGTTTAATGATTTCAGGAAAGCTTGTTTCGGCTTCTTTCTTTTCCATAGTAATAAATTTCTTTATTGCTGTATTCATTTTAGATTTGTAGTATCTATTTCTGATATTAGATTTTCTAGACTGTCTAACTCTTTTTAATACTGATCCCTTTGCACTCATTACTTACTTTCTTTTATTATTAAGTTCGTAAATATAAACAATTATTTACTATTTAGTGCAAATATTAATTATTTATTTTCTTGATTGGAAATAATTATTCTAAATTTTAAACTATATAGGCCGCAATTATTAAAATTCTAGGAGATAATAATGATAGAAGAATTCTTGAAAGATGTGAATATATTTTCACATCTGAGTGATGAAAAAATTAATCAAATAAAAGAATATTTTACCTTGAGAGAGTATCCTAAGGGTAGTATGATTATTTTAGAAGAAGAATATGGAGATGTGGTTTTTTTAGTAAAGAAAGGCACGGTCAAAATTACTAGAGTCAATGACGAAGGTAAAGAAGTAATACTATCTTTAATGGGTGAAAATGATATGGTAGGTGAAATGTCAGTAATTGATGGTGAATCTCGTTCAGCCAATGTACTTGCACAAGAAAATTGTGAACTTTATGCTATAAAAAGTGAAGACTTTTTAAGATTATTGAAACAAAATTTTGAAATATCACTTTCATTAATGGGTGAGCTTGCAAATAGAATTAGAAAATCTGATCAGCATATTGAAGCATTATCACTCTCTGATGCTGAACATAGGATAGGCGTTTCAATTCTAAATTTAGCTGAAGAACTTGGAGTAATAGTCAAAGGTAAAGTTACCATTGATAATCTTCCATTTCAGCAAGATATTGCAAATATGTCTGGTACATCTAGAGAAACTGTTTCTAGGATTTTAAAATTATTTGAAGATAGAAATATGCTTACGAAAAAAGGACATAAGTTAGTGATTCCTGATTACAATAATTTTAAGAGATATTTCGGGTAAGTCAATTAAAATGTATGAAAATTTTTTAGAGAATTTAAAATCTAAAAAGCATAATTTTATTGCTAAGGCAATTTCAGCAATAGAAAATGATACAGAACTAAAAACATTTCTTTTAAGTAAAATACAATTTAAAAAAAGTACTTCTGTAAGAATAGGTATTACTGGACCTCCAGGTGCAGGAAAAAGTTCTATAACAAATAAGTTAATAAAAAAATATAGATCTCAAAATAAATCTGTTTGTGCATTATTAGTTGACCCTACAAGTCCGTTCAGTAATGGATCTGTTTTAGGAGATAGAATAAGAATAAACCAATTTTATGATGATAAAGATGTTTTTATTAGAAGTTTAGCTTCGAGGGGAAGTAAAGGTGGACTTTCATATGAGATAGATACTATTGCAGACTTAATTGACTTTATTGGTTTTGATATAATTATTATTGAGACAGTAGGTGTAGGACAAATTGAATTAGATGTAATAGAATCAGTTGATTCTGTAGTAGTAGTTTTAGTTCCAGAATCTGGTGATGATATACAGATTATGAAAGCAGGATTAATTGAAATAGCTGACTTATATGTTATAAATAAATCGGATCGAGAAGATGCTGATAAATTATTTATAATATTATCAAATATGTTACAGTTAGTTAAAAATAAAAAATGGATACCTGAAATCATTAAAACAGTCGCAATTGAAAATGTAGGTATTGATGAACTTTATAAAAATTTGGAAAATCACAAAAAATATTTATTAGATTCAGATGGCCTTGATTTTAAAAATAATAAGAGATTTATTAAAAAAATTAAAAATGAAATTGTAAAAAATTTTGAAGATTCTTTTTGGACAAGCAATAGATTAAATTTCATGGAAGATTTCTTTAAAAAGAAGAAAATTCAAAAAATTAGTTTAAGTTCTATTATAAAAAAGTTGAAAGAAATATCATGAGTAATAAAGAAATGACTTTTCTAGAGCATCTTCAAGAAATGAGGTCTAGAATTTTAAATTCATTAATTGCGTTTATTTTTTTTGCTATTATAGGATACTACTATTCAAATTTAATTATTTCTTTTTTATTAAATCCAATTAATGATTCAAACGTAAATTTACAAGCATTAAAAATAACAAGTATTTTCTCAACCAAGATAATCATTTCATTTTTTTTTGGTGTGATCTTTTCTTTTCCTGTAATTGTATATCAATTTTTGATGTTTACTTTACCAGCTTTAGATAATAAATTAAAAACTTACAACATTATTTTATTTATTTTTATGGCTTCATCATTATTTTTATTTGGCCTTTTATTTGGTTATTATATTTTGATACCTTTTTCTTTAAACTTTTTCAATAACATTTCTTTACCACTTGATATGATTTCCTTGAATTATACTTTAGAAAATTATTTAGTTTATTTAATATGGATACTAATAATTTCTTCACTAATGTATCAGTTACCTATATTTATTTTTTTTCTAACAAAAATTGGATTTATAAACCTTACAACTTTAAAATCAAATAGAAGGTTTATAATTGTAATATTTTTTATTTTGGCTGCCATTTTATCACCTCCAGATCCAATTAGTCAATTAATGATTGCGATACCATTGTTATTACTTTATGAGTTTTCAATTTTTATACTTAAAATTTTTAAATGAAACATGTCTAAAATTATAAAAAAAATAAGACAACCCATTACTAGTGATATGAATAAATTTGACGTTTTTTTACAAAATAATTTAAAGTCTAATGTAAAAATTATTAATTCTGTTGTTAATTATATGATAAAAACTAAAGGTAAACAATTTCGTTCAATTTTATGTCTTCTTAGTTCACGCTTACTAAATGAAAAGCCCAATGAATTATCTTTCTTGTCAGCCTCAACAGTAGAGTGCTTACATGTGGCTACATTGTTACATGATGATGTAGTAGACGATGCTGATATAAGACGAGGTTGGCCAACAATTAATAAAATATGGAAAAATAAAATTTCTATCTTAATTGGAGATTATTTATTCTCTAAATCTTTAATAAATATAGCAAAATTTCAAGATTCGCATTGCATAGATATTTTATCAGAAGTTTCTAAAAGGTTAAGTGAAGGTGAAATTTTTCAAATTGAAAAGGCAATGAATAAAAGTATGTCGGAAACTGAATATTTAAAAATGATTGCGGATAAAACTGCTTCATTGATTTCTGCTTCATGTTATTTAGGTTTTTATAGTAATAATAATGAAGAAAAAGAACTATGCATAGCAATAAAAAATTATGGAGAATATCTTGGTATAGCCTATCAAATAAAAGATGATATTTTCGATGTTATAGGTAATATAGAAAATACTGGGAAATCTTCAAATTTAGATTTAAAGAAAAATATGCTAACATTACCGTATATTCACTTACTAGAAAAGTATAATAAAAAGGAAAAGAAAGATTTTTTAATTAAAATTAAAAAATTTATAAATAAAAATCAAGTTAGTAAGATTAAAAGAATGATTTTAGAATCTGGAGGTGTAGATTATTCAAATGATAAAATCAAGTATTACTCAGAAATGGCAATTAATGAACTAAATAAATTTCCTGATTCAGTTTACAAAGATTCTCTAATAGAAGCAGTAGATTTTAATATTAATAGAAAATATTAATTTTGAATAGAAAAAAAACAATATATAATCTTGCAAATTTTTTAAGTATTTCAAGAATGCTTATGGCTGGCCCCCTAGTTTATTGTTTTGAAAATTTTTCAACTAATCCTTATTATATCAAGCTTTCAGTTTTAATTATTATTTATATTGTAATATCTGATATTCTTGATGGTTACTTTGCTAGAATATCGAGTTGTGTAACAGATTTTGGTAAAATTATCGATCCGCTAGCTGACAAGTCTTGTTTTTTAGTTGTTTTAATTTTTTTAATTGACAAAGATTATATGATTTTTTCTTCATTTAATCTTTTTTTATTTTTTTATGTTATGTTATTTGTTAGAGATATGATACTTGTAACAATAAGTCTATTTAATATTATAAATAAAAATCATGTTCCACAGGCTAATCTAGCAGGTAAGTTATTCATTTTTTTCTCATCAATAATGATAATTCTATTTATTTATGAAATTAATACCACTATTGCATATGTGTTTTATGTTTTATCTATGGTTATGATGATTTCAAGTACCATTACATATTTTAGTGAATTAAAAAAAGTTAGAAGTTTATGAGTTTCTTTGATAAAATATTTTCTAGTATTACCAATACAAGAAAAAATATCTCAAATACTTTTGATAATTTATTAAATGTTGATTCTTTAAGTACTGAAGATTATGAATCGGTTGAAGAATGTTTATTAGGTGCAGATATTAGTTGGAGTATTGTTGAGAAAACAATAGAAACAATCCGAACTGAAAATAAGAATAATATGAACTGGCAAAAAGCTCTTTATAAATCTTTTAAACAAAACTTAAATTGTATTGAACATATTAAATTTAAAAAAGTGATTTTAATGGTTGGTGTTAATGGTGTTGGTAAAACTACTTCGTGTGCAAAAGTTGCTAATTATTTCAAATTGAAAAATAATAAAGTATCATTAGTAGCTGCTGATACTTACAGAGCAGCCGCAGTTAATCAGTTAAAGTTATGGTCTGATAAGTTGAAAATAGATTTTATATCAAATGAAATGAGTTCGGACCCAGCATCTGTAGCATTCGATGGAGTTCAATCCGGATTGTCTAAAAACACTGATCATATAATTATTGATACTGCAGGTAGATTACAAAATTCTGAAAACTTAATGAAAGAATTAAAAAAAATTTTTAGTGTGATTTCAAAATTAACTGATGATATAAGTATTGCAATAAATATAGATGCAAATTTTGGTCAAAATTCTATTTCTCAAATAGAAAATTTTTCTAATTATGTTCCTATTGATAATGTTATATTAAATAAGATGGATGGTACATCAAAAGGAGGTATAGTAATGTCAATAGTGGAAAAATTCAAACTTCCAATTTCCTTTATTGGAACTGGAGAAAAAGTTAGTGATATTGTAGAGTTTAATTTTGAAGATTATTTAAAATCGCTGATTGATTTGGAAGAAAAATAATATGAGTTTAGATAAGAATATATCACTTGTCAGTTTGGGTTGTGCAAAAAATTTAGTTGATTCTGAGATTTTAATTGGAGGTTTGAAAAAAGAAGGTTTCAATTTAGTGTCTAAAACGGATAAAGCAGATGTTATTATTGTTAATACATGTGGTTTTTTGGATACAGCTAGAGAAGAATCTGTAGATACGATTTTAGATTGCGCTTCTTTAAAAACAAATTCAAACTTAAAAAAATTATTAGTTATGGGGTGCTTTTCTGAAAGATATGGTTCAGATTTAGTTAAAGAAATGCCAGAAGTAGATAAGTTTTTTGGTACGAATGATCATAATATGGTTTTGAGTTATTTGACTGGTAAAGATTTTAAGAAAGATGATCCAGACTATTATAGATCCATTCTTACACCTAAGCATTATGCGTATTTAAAAATTGCTGAGGGTTGTGATAATGTTTGCAGTTTTTGTTCAATTCCTGCAATGCGTGGCTTACAAATGAGTAATACTCTTGAAACTAATCTAGTTGAAGCACAGAGGTTAGCAGATAATGGTGTAAAAGAGTTATTAATAATCGCACAAGATTCTACTTCTTATGGCTCTGATTTGAAACCTAAGTCATCATTACATGAACTTTTAGATTTATTAGATAAAATAAATAATATAGAATGGATAAGGTTACATTATGCTCATCCATCTCATTTACATAAAGAATTAATTAAAAGATTTTCTTACTTAGAAAAATTAATACCATATATAGATATGCCTACACAGCATGGTTCTGATAAGATTTTAAGAAACATGAAAAGGGGTTTAAACTCATCTGGTATAAGGAAAAAAATTGATTTTTTGAGACAAGCAAACAAAGAAATTTCTATTAGAACAAGTATAATTGTTGGTTTTCCTGGTGAAACTGATAAAGAATTTAAAGAGTTGTGTGATTTTATTCAGGAAGTTAGGTTTGACAGATTAGGAGTATTTCAATATTCAGAAGAAGAAGGTACACATGGAGCTAAGGTATATAATGATGATGTTCCAAAATCAGTGAAACAGGAAAGATTTGAAACAATAATGATGTTACAACAAAAAATTAATTATGAAAAAAATATTAACAGGCTAGGCTCTATTGAAAAAATTTTAATTGATATTGTTGATGAAAAAGAAGGTTGGTCACTAGGTAGGTCTTATCGAGATGCTCCTGAAATTGACAACTATGTTAAGATTGATCAAGTCTTAAAATCAGGTAGAATTTATGATGTTAGAATTAAAGAAGCTTTTGAGTATGACGTTTTAGGAGTTGTAGAAAAATAGTTGGAAAAAAATTTTAAAATACTAAAAATAGATCATGTAGCTATTGCTACAAATTCGATTTCTGATTTAAATATTTTTGGTCTTCTTGGTATGAAAGAGAGTAAATTAGAAAATATTGAAAGTGAAAAAGTTAATGTTGTTAAATTTATTGCAGGACATGATGATCATGTTATTGAATTATTAGAACCCTCAACTGAAACTTCAACTATAAAAAATTTTTTAAATAAAAATGGTCAAGGACTACATCACATTTCTCTTAAAGTAGATAATATTTTTAATGCTATTAAATTTTTAGATTCGAATAATATACAAATCATTTACAAAAAACCTCGTACCGGTGCAGATAATAAATTAATTACTTTCATTCATCCTAAATCCACACCTGGTATCCTTATAGAGTTAAGTCAAGATAATTAATTTCATGTCTTTATTGAAAGATAAAGTAAAATCTTTTCCTAAAAACCCAGGCGTTTATTTTTTTAAAAATAGCAAAAATGAGATTATTTATATTGGAAAAGCAAAAAATCTTAAAAATAGAGTTCGATCGTATTTTAATAAAAGTAATCAAAATAAAAAAAGTCAAATAATGGTTTCTCATGCAACTCAGATAGAATATTTAGTAGTTGAAGATGAGGTTAAAGCTTTAATAACTGAGGCTAATATGATTAAAGAGTATAAGCCGAAATACAATATTTTATTAAAAGATGATAAAACATTTCCTTATATAATTATAACTAATGAATTATATCCAAAAGTTAAGATTATTAGGAAGAAAAATTTACATAAAGATGGTAATACCTATTTCGGTCCTTATACTGATGTAAATTATTTAAGATCTACAGTGAAGTTAATTCATCAAATCTTTCCAATCAGAACGTGTAATCACAATCAGCCTAGACATTCCAAAGTATCATGTTTTTGTGGTTTTTGCTTATCAAAAAATAAAATTGATTCTAGAGAATATAATAATATAATTAAAAAAGTAATTTTGTTCCTTAAAGGCAAAAATAAAATGGTAAAAGTTTTTTTAAATGATTTAATGGTTAAATCTAGTAAAAATTTGGAATATGAGTTAGCAGCTAAATATAGAGACCAAATCAGTATTCTTGATTCATTTATAAATAATCAAAAAAGGCTAGCACACGATTTTTATGATAGAGATATAGTTCATGTTTCTTATAATAATAATTTTGGTATTGGTTTTGTCATGCGAATTAGAAACGGTTTGTTGATAGGTAGAGAAAGATTTAATCTTAAAATAGTTGAAAACGAATTTGAAGTTGTCTTAAATAATTTTTTAATTCAATATTATAATAGTACTCTTGAAATTCCATCCCAAATTATTATTGATAAAAATTTGATTAACCAAAAAGTAATTGAAGAGTGGTTAACATCAAAAAAAGGTAAAAAAGTAAAGCTTATTAGACCTGAGAAAGGTAACAGAAGAGATATGTTGAACTTATGTATAAAAAATTCTAATTTTATTCTTAAAGATAGAGAAATAAAAAATATTAAGAGAAATGATCAAGTTCCACAAACTCTTATTGAATTAAAAGATAGTTTGAATATGCAAGTTATTCCAAATAGGATAGAAGCATTTGATAATTCAAATATTCAAGGTTCTAACCCGGTTGCGGGTATGGTTTGTTTTATTAATGGAAAGCCAGTTAAAAAAGAATATAGAAAGTTTAATATTAAAACAGTTAGAGGTATTGATGACTTTGAATCTATGCGAGAAGTGGTTTTTAGAAGATATTCAAGGCAAATTAAAGAGGGTGGTTCTCTACCTGATTTGATTCTAATTGATGGTGGTAAAGGGCAATTATCTGCTGCTAAAGAATCTTTGGACCAGTTAGGATTAAATTATATTACAATAGTTGGATTAGCTAAAAAGCTTGAAGATGTTTTTCTACCAAATAGCTCTGAACCTCAAAACATAAGTAAAACTTCTCCGGCTCTTTATATGTTACGTAATATTAGAGATGAGGTTCATAGATTTGCAATTACATTTCATCGTAAAAAAAGAACAGAGTCTAGCTTTAATTCTGTTTTTGATAATATTAAAGGAATGGGCCCAGCAAGAATAAAAAAAATATGGGAAGTTTATGATTCAGTTGAACAAATTAAAAAAGATTCAATTGATAATATTTATAAAAAAACAAAATTTCCGATGAATGTTGTAAGATTACTTAAAAATATCAAAATTTAGTTACAGTATACTTTTAATAATTCTGACCATTTAGTAGTATAAGAAGGTGATAAATTATTCTGTTTTCTAGTTATTTTTTTTTGTAATCCCTGAGATAAAAATTTAATTGTATTATTACCCATATCATTATTGATTGAGTCTACTATTTTAAACAATTTTTCATTTTTAAAATTATCTGATAATAAATTTAATTGTATCTGATTATCTGGTTTAATATTACTTACTATTATACCTGATTTTTTATATGAATGATTTTTATTATATATTTTTTTCAGTAGATAAATGGCATTTTTAATTATTTCAAAGGAATCATTTGTATGTTTTTCCATAACCATTGATTTATAAATTTTATAATTCTGATTTGGGTTTTTAAATCTATTTTTGCATAATAAAATTCCTATATACTGTGCGCAGCTATTTTCGTCTCTAAGTTTTTTAGAACATTTTGCTGCATGACTAGATATAGCTTCAGATATTAAATTATAGTCTGAAATTTCGTTAGCAAAGCTTCTTGTACTTGAAATACTTTTTTTATTTTTTGGATTTGATTCTATATCGAAACATTTTATACCTTTTAATTCTTGTAGAATTTTTAAACCTGTTATTGTCATTTTATTTTTTACCCAGTTTTCATTTAGATTAATAAAATCATTCAAATTATTAACTCCATAATTTCTAAGCATTCTATAATGAGAATTACCTATGCCCCAAATTTTACTTACAGATATTTTTTTAAATATTTTCTGATTATTATTATCTAAAATGAACACACCATTCTTCGAATGTTTTTTTGCTATATAATTAGCTATTTTTGATAGAGTTTTAGTTTTTCCTACACCTACTGACACTGGTATACCTGTACATTTTAAAATATTTTTTTTTATTTTGGATGAAAAATGAATTAAGTCATCTATTCCTGTTAGATCAGCAAATGATTCATCTATAGAATAAACTTCAAATTTTGGTACCATCTGGCCTACTATACTCATAACTCTATTTGACATGTCGCCATAAAGTGCAAAATTAGATGAAAAGGTATATACATTATTTTCTTTTATGATTTTTTTAATCTTAAACACAGGTTCGCCCATTTTTATGCCTAGTGATTTAGCTTCATTACTTCTTGCAATTACACACCCATCATTATTAGATAAAACTACAATAGGCTTATTCCTTAACTTAGGGTCAAAAACTCGCTCACAGGAAGCATAAAAATTATTACAATCAGTTAAAGCAATCATCGATGATTATGAATTGTATGTGTTACAACACCCCAAACTTCAAATTCAATTGATTCAGTAATTTCAATATCAGAGTATTTATTAGATTCTGATTCTGCACTAAGTATTACTTTATTATTATTATTAAAATATCTCTTAACTGTGAATTCTCCATCCAGTATAGCTATAATTATATCATTATTTTTAGCTTCTAATGATTTATCTACTACCAATATATCGTTATCTTTAATTCCAGCTTTTTCCATTGAATATCCTTTGGCAATTACAAAAAAAGTTGAAGCAGGGTGTTTAACTAAATGTTTGTGCAAATTAAGGTCAACATCTAAGTAATCATCAGCGGGAGAAGGGAAACCTGCAGAGACGCCACTTTCGTAAATTTTTATTCTTTTAAGTGCGTCATTATCATTTATTGAATAGAAAATTAGACTTTCTTTTTTTTGCTGTTTCATCATTAGTTTTTGAATAATTTTTTAATTATTGTTATTTCTGTAAATAATATATTTACTTCTTTTTGATATTTTTTATATTCAGGCCTGGTTTTCAATATTTTCTTTTCAATCCATGGTATGCTTACAAAAATAAACATTAAAGTCATACAAATCGGCCAAATAATTAAGTGTAATACGCTATAGCTATAAACAAACAAACCCCACCAGAAAAGTATTTCGCCATAGTAATTTGGATGTCTAGAATATTTCCACAAACCTGTTTTAATGATTTTACCAGGATTTTTTTTCTTGAAATTGTATAATTGTTGATCTGCTACTATTTCATACATTACACCTATAAAGCAAATTATAAAACCAATTATTACACCTAAGTCTGTTTTTTCGTTATCTAATATATATTTAAAAGGGATGCAGCATGCAAAAACAATTAATGAGGGAAATAAATGTATACCTAGAAAATTAACTAACTGATAGTTGTTTTTAAATTTTTTTCTAAGATCAATATATCTCCAATCTTCATGATTTAAACCATTCCAGTTTCTTATCCAATTATATGTTAATCTAATACCCCAAAACAGAACACTTAAAGATAATAGTATTGCATTGATAGCATTGATTGTATCTAATTTAGTAAACCAAAATAATAATAATATCGGAGGTACAACACTCCAATAAGGGTCATATATTGAAGAATTTTTAAAAGTATAGCTAGCACCATAAATCACAATTGTTGCAATTATATCAGCATACAGTAATTTAATTATTAAGTCAGAGTTACTATAAGTATTAATAAATATTAAGCTAATTATTAAAGCTATTATATAACAGATTAATACTATGGTTAAACTTTTATTTTTTGTCATATTATTTGATTTTTACTATTATTTCATTCCTTCTTAAAAATGGAAGAGTCCAAGGAGGATCATATCTATTGAGCATGAACGGAGATACTGCTTCATAATTATTTTTTTTAATAAAATCTTCTAGGTCTTTTTTATATTTATTGATTCTTTCTTTATTAGCAAGCCAGCTAAAGTTTATAACAGCACATTTGTTTAGGTTGAATTTTTCTAATTTTATATTTCTGTTATCAGGAGTAGGTAAATCTTGAATATTTTTTTCTCCTAAAATATAAAATATCATATTTTGTTCATTTTTATCTATGAAGCTAGTGACAGGAGCTGTCATAGGAATTCTTTCATTATTATCATTACCACCAAAAATATACGATGCTAAGGTTCTAAACATATTATTATCTGATTTATTATTTTCTAACGATATGCTAGTTCTTGCAATTATATATTCATCATATTGTCGGATTTCTATATCGTCTATTTTATTGATTAATGTATAGCTAGGTTCTTTGTATTTATCTTCTGAAAATAGCATAGTAAATAATACAATTATAATAATAGTGTTCATTTTTTTGTTTTATCTTTTAGAAATTTATCTAATTTTGGTTTTATTACAAATCTACAATATGGAGCGTTTGTATTATTTTCATAATAATCTTGATGATAGTTCTCCGCCTCGTAAAAGGTATCTAATTTAGACACCTCGGTTACGATAGGATTTGTGAAATTATCACTTATACTTTTTATAAATTTTTCTGATATTTTTTTTTGTTCTTCATTTATATAAAAAATTCCTGACCTATACTGAGTACCCACATCTGCACCTTGACGATTAAGTGTGGTGGGATCATGGGTTTGAAAGAAAACTGTTAATAATTCTTCAAAAGTTATGATATCTGGATTAAAATTAATTTTACATACTTCAGCGTGACCTGTATTACCAGAACAAATGGATTCGTAAGTTGGATTTTTAGTTGTCCCGTTGCAGTAGCCAGAGATAACACTATTTACACCTTCTAGTTGAGAAAATATTGCTTCTACACACCAGAAACATCCAGCTCCAAATATTGCTACATTCATAAATATAACCCTTCTTTTATTATAATATACAAAAAAACTTTAAATTAAGAAAAAATGTCATTAAATTTACCGAGGAAAAACATAAAAAATAAGCCAATATGTCAGATTTCGAAATAACTTCAAATTATCAGCCCTCGGGAGATCAGCCAAAGTCGATAGATTCTATTATTTATAACTTAAGAAATAATGTTAAGGATCAAGTTCTTCTAGGAGTTACTGGATCAGGAAAAACATTTACGATGGCTAATGTTATAAAAAAATATCAAAAACCAACAATAATATTATCTCACAATAAAACTTTAGCTGCTCAATTATATGGAGAATTTAAGTCATTATTTCCTAAAAATGCAGTTGAATTTTTTATATCTTATTATGATTATTATCAGCCTGAGGCTTATTTGCCTGTAACCGATACATATATTGAAAAAGATTCTTCGATTAATGAAGAAATAGATAAGTTGAGAATTAAAGCAACAGCTTCTTTAATGAGTAGAAAAGATGTAATAATCATAGCAAGTGTTAGTAGTATATATGGATTAGGTTCACCTTCTGAATATAAAAAAATGTTATTAAAAGTTTCAAAAGGTGATGTAATAAATATGAAAGAGTTTTTTAAATCTTTAGTATCCATACATTATTTGAGAAATGATATGGTTTTACAGCCTGGTAATTTTAGAGTGAGAGGAGATATTATTGATATTTTCCCATTATATTCTGATTATCCAGTTAGGATAGAATTGTTTGGTGATGAAGTAGAGTATATTAGCAGATTTAATTCTATAACAGGCGAAATAATAAACGAAAATATTGATACTGAGTATATTTATCCTTCAAAACATTTTGTAGTTTCAGATAAACTAATGAAGGATGGTATAGAAAAAATTAGAAAAGAATTATTCATTCGTTTAAAAGAACTTAGAGAAAATAATAAGTTACTGGAAGCTCAAAGATTGGAACAAAGGACAATGTATGATATAGAAATGATGATTGAACTAGGCTATTGTTCTGGAATCGAAAATTACTCAAGGCATCTTGATGGTAGAAAAAAAGGGCAGAGGCCATTCTGTCTTTTAGATTTTTTTCCAGAGGATTTCTTGATGATTATAGATGAATCACATGTGACAATACCTCAGGTTAAAGCTATGTATAATGGAGATAGGTCTAGGAAAATGAGTTTAGTCGAACATGGTTTTAGATTACCTTCAGCATTAGATAATAGGCCAATGAAATTTGAAGAATTTATAAATAAAATTAATCAGACAGTATATGTATCAGCAACCCCAGCTGAATATGAACTTAATATGTCATCAGATAAGGTAATAGAGCAGATTATTAGGCCAACAGGTTTGTTAGATCCAGAAATTGTAGTACAAGATTCAAAAAACCAAATAGATCATTTAGTTGAAAACATAAAAAAAGTAGTTAGAAAAAAAGAAAAAATTTTAATAACAACCCTAACGAAAAAAATGGCTGAAGATTTAACTGATCATTTTAAAAATTTAAATATTAAAGCTGAATATTTACATAGTGAAATAGATTCTTTAGAAAGAGTTAAAATTATTAGAAATCTGAGGTTAGGTGAATTTGATGTTTTAGTTGGAATAAATTTGCTTAGAGAGGGATTAGATTTACCAGAAGTATCATTAGTTGCTGTATTGGATGCTGATAAACAAGGTTTTTTAAGATCTCGGTCATCATTATTGCAAGTAGCTGGTAGGGCTGCAAGAAATGTTAATGGTAAGGTAATACTTTATGGAGATAAAATTTCTGATGCAATGAAAAGTTTGATTGATGAAACTTCCAGAAGAAGAAAAATTCAGCAAGATTATAATATTAAAAATAATATTACACCTGAAACTATTCTTAAAAGTGCAGATGAAATTAATAATACGACAATAGTTGCTAATAATAGTATAGATAAAATTTTAGATGAAAATGATGATATTATTTTACCAGATATTGATTCAATAGAATTTGAAGACAAAGTTAAAAAAATAGAAAGAAAAATGTTAAATTATGCTAAGGAATTAAAGTTTGAAGAAGCAGCAATTCTTCGCGATCACTTAGATAAATTAAAAGAAAAAAATAAAAATGAGTAATGTATTAGTTTTAGGTTCTGGAGGAAGAGAACATGCGATTGTATGGTCTTTAAAAAATGATGAGAAGGTAGATAAAGTTTTTTGTGCACCTGGAAACGGAGGGACTATGATACATGCACAAAATTTAGATGTTGATATAAATGACAATAAAGATATTTTAAGAATAGTTAAAAATAATAATATAGATTTTACTATTATTGGACCTGAAAATCCATTAGACAATGGAATAGTTGATTTTTTGAATGAAAATGGATGTAAGGTTTTTGGTCCAAGTAAATATGCATCTAAGTTGGAAAGTAGTAAAATTTTTGCCAGAAGATTTATGGACAAATATAATATTCCACAGCCCTGTTTTTTTGAATGTGAGAATGAGGAACAAGTAATTTCTGTAGCAACTAAATTAGGATTTCCAATTGTTCTAAAAGCAGATGGATTAGCTGCTGGAAAAGGAGTTATAATTTGTTATAATCAGCGTGATTTAGATGATGCTTTAGATGTAATTTTTAAGGATAGAAAATTTGGTAGTGCAGCAAACAGAATATCTGTTGAGGAGTGTTTAAAGGGACAGGAATTATCTATATTTGTGGTTACTGATGGTGAAAATTATAAAATTTTGAATTCTGCACAAGATCATAAAAGAATTTTTGATAATGATAAAGGGCCTAATACAGGTGGAATGGGAGCTTATTGTCCATCACCTCTGTTTGATGAAAAACTCAGGGAAAAAGTCGAAAATAGAATAATTAAACCTACAATTAATGGAATGAAAAAAGAAGGCTATCCTTACAAAGGTTTTCTGTATATTGGAATTATGTTAGTTGAAGGGGAGCCATATATGATTGAATACAATGTCAGATTAGGCGATCCAGAAGCACAAGTAATTATTCCTATGTTAGATAATGATTTTTTATCACTAGTGGAGCATACAATTGATGAAAAAATAGATTTATTAGATGTTAAAAATAAAGATGGATTTACAGTAACTGTCATATTGGCTTCAGATGGATATCCTGATAAATATGAAAAAAACAAGGAAATTGTAGGTTTGGATAACAGTTCATTAATCTTTCATTCTGGTACTAAGTATGAAGATGATACTTATTATACAAATGGTGGAAGAGTATTGAGTGTTATCGGTTCAGGAAATACATTAAAGTCTGCTATTGATAATGCTTACAATAATGTTAAAAAAATTAAGTTTCAAAATATGTACTTTAGAAATGATATTGGAATAAAAGGGTTAAATTTCTTGAAAGATATTAGTAATGAATAGTCTAGATAAAATTCGAAGATCTGTTGGACTTATTGGCGAGTCAGATAAAATTGTCGAAATGCTTTCGTTAATTTCTCAGGTTGCTTCAACAGATATATCAATTTTGGTATCGGGAGAATCTGGATCTGGTAAGGAAATGGTAGCTAAAGCTATTCATAAAAATAGTAAAAGAAAATTTGAATCATTGGTGATTGTAAATTGTGCAGCAATTCCATCCGGGATAATTGAAAGTGAGCTTTTTGGTCATAAAAAAGGTTCTTTTACTGGAGCAATTGAAAATAAAAAAGGTTATTTTGAAGAAGCAAATAAGGGAAGTATCTTTTTAGATGAAATAGGAGAACTCCCTAAAGAAACTCAAGCAAAGTTACTTAGAGTAATTGAGAACGGAGAATATATCAGAGTTGGAGAATCAATAGCTCAAAAAACGGATGTAAGAATAATTGCAGCTACAAATCGTGATTTAAAAAAAGAGGTTGAAAAAAACAATTTTAGACAAGATTTATATTTTAGACTTAAAACTATAAATATTGTTGTACCTCCATTAAGAAAACATTTAAGTGATATTAATCTATTTATTGAAAGATTTGGATTAGAATTTACGGATAAAAATGATATAAATTTTAAAGGCTTTTCATCAGATGCAATTTCTATTCTTAAAAAGTATAATTGGCCAGGCAACATAAGGGAACTCAAAAATACAGTTGAAAGTTTATTAGTCATCAATAAAGGTGAAAGAATTACTTCTGAAATGGTTAAAAATCAGTTAAACATTAATGAATTTGATTTCAATGAAAACAGTATTATTCCTGTAAATGAAAAAAGCGATAAAATTGAAAGAGAACTCATTCTTAAACAATTGTTATTTTTAAGGCAGGATATCAATGAAATAAAAAAATATTTATTAATCAACTCTAATTCTGATAGGACAATGAATTCAACCAACTCATCTCTTTTTTTACCATCTGAAGAAAACATTGAAAAATACAAATCAGATGGTAGCTTAGATAATATTACAGATGCCAGACTAACAGCAATAAAAGATGAGGCTGTTGGCGAGATTACAATTAATGAAATTGAAAAAGAAATTATTGAGCGATGTTTAAAGCAGTTCAAAGGTAACAGAAGAAAAACAGCTAGCGCTTTAGATATTTCTGAAAGAACTTTATATAGAAAAATTAAAGAATATGATTTATAAAAATAGATATATTTTTTACTTAATTTTGTTGTTGAATGGATGTGGCTTTTATTCTTTCAAGGGTTCAACTCCAGCAGGAATCAGTTCCATTTGCCTTATTCCAATAACAAATAATACCTCTGACTTTACATTGTCAAATTTAATTAATGAAAAACTTTATGATGAATTACTTAATCAAAATGTATATAATGTGTCTGATATATATAATTCAGATTCTTCTTTAGAAATTGAAATAAATTCAGTTGAAGATAATTCAAATATATATTCAGCTAGTGATGATTCATATGAGGTAGTAAAACAGTGGAAATTACAGGTCGCTGTAAAAATGAGTTGGTATGATATAAAATCAAGTCAAATTATATTAGATAAAAAAATTCTAGAATGGGCATTGTATGATAACTCAGGTCTCGATGTTAGCATTGATGGTATTGATAATGATTCTGATGGATTGATTGACAGTGAGGATTCAGATGAGTATGGTACATCTAGGGAAGCAGCTTTAAGGATAACATCTGATAAATTAATTAATAGAATTTTGAATGAGCTAATTTCAAATTGGTAATTTAGGAGTAATTAATGAAAGTAATTTCGATTAGTAAAGTAAAAAATTATGAAGAAAAAGATATTCAAATAAATGGCTGGGTATACAGTATAAGAAGAAGCGGAAAAATTGGTTTCTTATCCATTAGAGATGGATCGGGTATTTTACAGTGCATCGTTGAAAAAGCTTCAGTAGGTGATGAATTATTTGAGATATTTAAATCTCTTACTCAAGAATCATCTTTAACAGTTTTTGGTAAAATTGTTGAAAATCCTAGAGCTGTTGGTGGATATGAATTACTATTGAGTCAATTAAAGGTACATCAACTGACCTCAAATTATCCAATTTCACCAAAAGAACATGGTCCAGATTTTCTAATGAATCATAGACATTTATGGCTCAGATCAAAAAGGCAACATGCGATTTTACGAGTAAGACATGAAATTGTCAAATCAATCAGAAATTTTTTTGATGAAAATGATTTTACACTTGTTGATACTCCAATATTTACCCCAAATTCAGCAGAAGGTACATCAACATTATTTGAAACAGATTATTTTGATACTAAGGCTTATTTGTGTCAAACAGGGCAGCTTTATGGAGAAGCAAGTGCAATGGCATTTGGGAGGCATTATAATTTTGGACCATGTTTTAGAGCTGAAAAAAGTAAAACTAGAAGGCATTTAACAGAATTTTGGATGGTTGAACCAGAAATTGCATATTGTGAGATAAAAGAAAATATGGATTGGGCCGAAAATTTACTCATATATATAGTAAAAAATGTTTTATCCCATAAATCGGAGGAGTTAAAAACCTTAGGAAGAGACTTAGAAAAATTAAAAGTTTGTACTAGATCTTTTCCTAGAGTTAGTTATACTGAATGTATTGAAATTTTAAATAAATCAGGTAATAATATTAAGTGGGGAGAAGATTTTGGTTCGCCTGAAGAGACATTTATAGCTGAGCAATATGAAAAACCAGTAATTGTGTATGGATTTCCATCAAAAATTAAAGCTTTTTATATGAAACGAGATCCTGAGAATGATAAAGTTGTACTAGGTATGGATATTCTCGCTCCTGAGGGTTATGGTGAGATTGTTGGAGGTTCAGAGCGTGAAACAGATTTGAATATTCTTCTTGAGAGAATTGAAGAAGAAAAATTAGATAAATCTGATTACGAATGGTTTTTAGATTTAAGAAAATTTGGTTCTGTACCACATTCAGGTTTTGGTTTGGGATTGGAAAGAGTAGTTGCATGGATTTGTGGACTATCGCATATTAGAGAGACTATTCCTTTTGCTAGAACAATGACAAGATTAAATCCTTAATATGAATTTAGAAAAAGAAATATCATTATGGCTAAAAAATTATCTTATTGATAATAAGTTAAAATCTTTTGTCATTGGAATATCAGGGGGAATTGATTCTGCTGTTTCATCTACTTTATGTGCTATTACTGGTTTGAAGACAATTGTTGTAACAATGCCAATACATCAAAATCCTGAAGAAACAAATAGAGGTATTGACCATTGCAATTGGTTATCAAATAAATATCAAAATATTGAGGTATTAAATATTGAATTGACAGAAGTATATGAACAATTTAAAAAAACTATGCCTAGAAATTTTAATAGTCCTTTAGCTCTAGCAAATCATCGAGCAAGAATTAGGATGTCAACCTTATACTTAATAGCATCTAATAAATTTGGACTAGTAGTTGGAACAGGAAATAAGGTAGAAGATTTTGGGGTAGGTTTCTATACTAAATACGGTGACGGGGGTGTTGATATTTCTCCAATTGCAGATTTAATGAAATCAGAGGTATATGAATTAGGTTCAAATTTAGGAATAATAAATTCTATATTGACTGCTAAGCCAACAGATGGTCTTTGGGATGATGGAAGAACTGATGAAGATCAGCTTGGCGTATCTTATGATGAATTAGAATGGGCAATGACTTATGATGGAAAGATTATGAACGATAAACAAAGAAAAATTATGGAAATTTATAACAAGCATAGAAAATCAAACTTACATAAAATGCAACCAATTCCTATTTTCAAAAAGAAATAATTTTTAATGTAAAAAATGAAAAAAAATAAAAAAGTATTTCTAATTGATGGTATGGCATTGATCTACAGAGCACACTATGCAATGGTATATAATCAATTAACTACATCATCTGGAATTCATACTTCTGCAATTTTTGGTTTTTTTAGCTCATTTTTTAAAATAATAAATGATGAGAAGCCCGATTTTATTGCTATATGTTCTGATACTAGTGCCCCAACTTTCAGGCACAAAAAATATAATCTTTATAAGGCTAATAGAAAAGCAATGCCAGATGAACTACGGGAACAGATTCCAATAATTTATAATCTTTTTGAAAAATCTAATATTCCCTTACTTATTTTAGATTCTTACGAAGCGGATGATATAATTGGAACGTTTTCAAAAAAACAAGAAGATAAAAATATTCATACTTATATTGTTAGTGGTGATAAGGATTTAATGCAATTAGTAAATGATAACACCAGTGTATATTCACTGGGAAACAAATTTAAACCTACAACAATTTATAATAATCAAAAAGTTTTAGATAAATGGAATTTGGCACCAGATAAAATTATAGATTATCTAGCATTAGTTGGTGATACATCTGATAATATTCCTGGTGTTGCTGGAGTAGGCCCAAAAACAGCTGTAAAATTAATTAATGAATTTGAAAATGTAGAAAATATTTATAAGTCAGTTGATGAAATTAAAAATCCTAATTTGAAGACTAAATTAATAAATAATAAAGAAAATGCTTTTTTATCAAAAGAATTAGTAACAATAAATTTGAATGTTCCTATTGAAATTGATTTTGAAAAAATGAAATATGAAAATATAGATTTTGAATCTTTAAAGATGGAGTTGAATAAAATTGAAATTTATAATTTTGATTCAAATTTAAATAAATATATTGAAAATGAAACAGGAATAGAATCCTTTGAAACTGTAAGTAAAAAAGTAAATTATAATTTAGTTGATGATGATAAAAAAATAAATAGCATGATAAAGACAATTTGTGAAAGCGATGTTCTTTCTTTAGATCTAGAAACTACTAGTTTAGATCCAATGAATGCTGAAATTGTTGGGTTAGCATTATCTGTTAAAGAAAATGAAGCCTTTTATGTACCCTTTATATCACCTAATGAATTATTTGCTATCCAGCCAAAAGTAATTTTTGATAAACTTTATCCAATCTTTGAATCGGAAATAAAAATTATTGGTCAGAATTTGAAATATGATTGTTTGATTCTAAAGAGATTCAATGTTAATATTCAAAAAATTGCGTTTGATACTTATATTGCAGAGAGTTTGATTTCTCCTGAGAGAAATAGTTATAAACTTGATAATCTCGCTATTGATTATCTTAACTATAAAATGCAACCGATTGAGGATTTAATTGGCGAAGTTAAAAATGAACAAATTTTAATGTCACAAGTACCCATTGATAAGATATGTTTTTATGCATGTGAAGACGTAGATGTTGTGCTTAAAATATACAATAAGCAAAAGCATATAATTGATGAAAAAAAATTAGATAATATTTTTTACAATATTGAAATGCCTTTGGTAAAAACTCTCATTGATATGGAGTTTAATGGGATGTTTATAAATAAGAAAAAAATCAAAACTTTATCTGAAGAATTAAAGAAAAAAATAATATTGATTTCAGAAAAAATTTTTTCATATAGCGAAAAACAATTTAATATTAATTCACCCAAACAACTTGCTGAGGTATTATTTGATGATTTGAATTTAAAGCAGGTAAAAAAAAGAAGTACAGCATCTAATGTACTCAATGTATTGAAAAATTATCATCCTATAGCTGAAGAATTATTGGAATACAGACATTTAAGTAAGCTCGTTAATACATATTTAGAAAAATTACCTTCATTTATTAATGACCATACTAATAGGATTCATACTACTTTTAACCAAGCAATTGTTTCTACTGGAAGGTTATCAAGTAACAAACCTAATTTCCAGAATATCCCTATTAAAACTGAGATTGGTAAGGAAATAAGAAAAGCATTCACAGCAGGTTCTAAAAATAGTTATATATACTCATTTGATTATTCACAAATAGAGTTGAGAATATTAACTCATTTTACTTCTGAAAATGAGTTATTCAAAGCTTTTAAAAATAATCAAGATATACATATAAGAACTGCATCCCTAATCTTTGGTTTAGATGAAAATAATATTAGTTATAGAGAAAGGCAGATTGCTAAGACAATAAATTATAGCATTTTATATGGAGCAGGACCATTTAGAATATCACAAGAATTGAAAATTCCTATCAAAGATGCAGCTGAAATAATTGATAATTATTTTAATAGCTACCCTAAAATAAAAGAATATATTGATAAAACAATAGAATTTGGTGAAAAGAATGGATATGTTCAGACATTAAATGGTAGACAACGAAAAGTATCAAATCTCTATTCATCTAATAAAAATTTAGTGGAGGCTGAAAAAAGAGCTATGATTAATATGCCGATTCAAGGTACTGCTTCAGAACTTATTAAAGTAGCTATGATAAACATACACAGAATTTTTAATGAAAAATCAATGAAAACAAAAATGATTCTTCAAGTTCATGATGAATTACTTTTTGAAGTGCCAAGTGATGAGTTAGATGAAGTATGCAAAATTGTAACTTTAGAAATGGAAAATGCGATTGATTTTAATGTTCCAATTAAAGTTGATTCTAATTTCGGGAAAAGTTGGTTCGAGGCACATTAATGAAAAAAAATGAATTAATTATTGGAATTGATGGAGGAGGTACAAAGACTTCATGTATTCTATTTGATACTGAAGGGAATATAATTGATAGAATTGTCAAAAAGGGATCTAATCTTTATGTATTCAAAGAAAATGGTGTAAATATTCTTTTATCTGTAATTAATGAAATTCTACAAAAAAATAAATTAAATATTGATGATATTAACGCTTATGGTATTGCTGTAGCTGGTATTTCTGATCAAAATCAGAAAGACTTATTATTAAAAGAACTCGATAGAATTAAAATTACAAGTAAAACTATTTTACTATCTGATGTTGAAGCAGCCTATAGAATCTTATGTCCCAATCAACAAGGGATTTTGGTTAATATTGGCACAGGTATTATTTGTTTTGCTAAAGATTATAATGGTAAAATTATAAAAGAAGCTGGGAATGGTTTTGATAAAGGAGATATTGGAAGTGGCTATTGGCTAGGTAAAGAATTATTTTATAGGTTAATATTGAATGAAGCATTGGTCTTTGAAGATGATGATTTAAAGCAAATTTTTGATGCATCAATTGATAAATTTAATGTTAAAAATTTTAGAGAAATGTATCAGTTGATTGAGCAGGGAGATGATATTTTTTGTCAATTATCATCTTTAGGACAAGATGCAATTGATTTAGCAATGAAAGGTAATGATGTTGCACTTAGTATTGTACAAGAAGGTACAAGATATGTCGCAGATTATATTTTAAATATATGTGAAAGACTTGATATGATTAAACTTTCTGAGATTATAATTGCGATTAACGGAAATGTTGTAAAAAATAATTTTTATAGGAAAATACTCAATGAAGCTCTACAGTTTGATTTTAAAAAAATTCATTGGGTTTCTTCAGATATAGATTCAGCTTTTGGTGCAGGTATTTTAGCTTCTAGTTACAAAGGTAATGATATTTCTCTTAAAACTATAGTTAGGAAGCATAAAAATTGAATTTACCTAGAGCAATAATAAATCTAAATTATTTTAAACAAAACTTAAAATATCTTCAAACGATTTCAAATGATTCAAAATTATATCCTGTTATAAAAGCAAATGCTTATGGCCATGGATTTAAGGAAATAGCTAAAACAATTAATAGTATGAATATTGATGGAGTATGTGTTGCTACTGTTAATGAGTTAAAAGATTTAATTAATTTAAATGTTAAATATTCAATTTTACATTTAGGTAATATTGTTTTTTCTGACATTAAGATTTATGAAAATTCTAATATTATTGCTACAGTTAACTCACTTGATGATGTATTAAAAATTTCAAAAATGAGTAGTGTAGATAAGTTGATTAGAGTACATATAAAAATTGATACTGGTATGAGTAGAATGGGATGTTCAATTAATGATTTTGATAAAATTTTTAATATGTGTTTAAAAGTTAAAAAAATTAAACTGGAAGGTATTTATTCTCATTTAGCTAATTCTGATAGTAGATATGCAAAACTAAATATAAAGCAAATAAAAGAATTTGAAAAAATTAAAAATAGAATAAACGGTAAAATAAATAAATTTAAATATCATCTTCTAAACAGTGGTGGTTTATTTAATTTTGCACAAAACTCATACGATTTAGTAAGAACTGGGCTTTCAATTTATGGGGTTTCACCAACTGGAGTTATAAATAAAAATCTTAAGCCTGTAATGGAATTTAATGCACCTATTATTTTGAAAAAAAATATAATAAAAGGTTCCATGGTTGGTTATGCAAATACGTTTGAAGCTAAATCAGATATGGAAATAGCTATTGCTCAATGTGGGTATGGAGATGGAGTTCCATTTGAGTTTTCAAATGAAGGTTTTGTTTTTTTTAAAAATTATAAAATTCCAATAATTGGAAGGGTTTCTATGGATTTAATATGTTTGGACATTAGTAGTGTTAAAATAGAAATTAATGATTATGTTACCTTGTGGGGTTCGATTGAAGTTAATGATAGCAGATTAGAAAAGATATCAAATAAATTTAAAAGAATACCATACACTTTTTTAACTGGAGTTACCCAACGAGTAGAAAGAGTATATATAAATGATTAAGTTATTAGTAATATGTTTATCAATAAGTTTAACCTTATGTGATAACTTTTTGTGTACAAAAGAATCTGAATTATTCTTTTGTAATGAGGTATTCCAAAGCAAAAGTATATCTGAAAAAATATCACAAATGATAATGGTTAGAGTTAATGGAGAGTTTCAAAATAAAGATAGTTGGAGTAAAAAGAACGTTTCAAGGTTAATAAGTGATAAGAAAATAGGTGGATTAATTACTTATACTGGTAGTATTCATGGTACTTTTTACAACATTAAAGAATTTCAAGAAATGTCAGATATTCCACTATTTATAGCTGCAGATTATGAAAGAGGAGTAGGTCAATTTACTGATGGTACATTATTCCCATCAAATATGGCTATTGCAGCTACAAATAATTCGCAAAATTCTTTTAAACAGGGTGAAATTACTGCAATTGAAGCTAAAGCCTTAGGTGTTAATATGGTTTTTGCTCCTGTTTTGGATATTAATAATAATTATAACAATCCAATTATTAATTTTAGATCTTACAGTGATAATCCTCAGACTGTTATAGATTTTAGTCTTCCATTTATTGATGGCTTACAGAGTAAAAAAGTTATAGCATGTGGAAAGCATTTTCCTGGTCATGGGGATACTGATACAGATAGCCATACAAGTTTGCCTGTTATTAATAAAAGTTTGGAGAGAATTTTTTCAAATGAATTACTACCATTTAAGACTGCATGTCAGAATGGATTAAAGTCAATAATGGTTGCGCACGTTTTATTTCCCAATCTTGATGATAAGAATCCAGCAACTTTTTCAAAAAAAATAACTAATAATATCTTAAGAGAACAATGGGAGTATGATGGTTTAATTATTACTGATGCTTTAGAAATGGGAGCTCTAACAAATTTTACTTGGCATGGAGAATCTGTAGTCAAAGCAGTAGAAGCGGGTGCTGATATAATTTTACTTCCAATTGATGCAGATGAAGCAATAAACTCTATTATTCAAGCAGTAAAAAGTGGAAGAATAAGTGAAGAAAGAATAAACCAATCTTTTAATAGAATAATTGATGCTAAGCATAAAGCTGGATTGTTTGATAATTATTCTAAAACATGGGAAGAAGTAGAAGAAAAGATTAAAATACATGAACATACAAAAATATCAAAAAAAATTGCTCGTGAATCAATTACACTTGTAAAAAATAATAATAATATTGTTCCTATCAATCCTCTGAAATATAAAAAAATTACTCATTTAATTTTATCAACTGATGAAGGAGTAAAATCAAGGTTTAAAAGCTATTCATCAAAAATAAGAAAATTACATGGTGATGTTATTGAAGTCATCGTTAATGAAAAATTAACGAAGCTTGGAACTAAAGATGTAATAAATAAGGTCAAAAAGTCAGATTTAGTGATAGTTTCAATGTTAATAAGAATAAAAATGGATAAGGGAATTTCTACAATAGATGATTCTCATTCAAATTTAATAAAGAAGATTAGTAAATTAAACATTCCAATTCTAGGTTTAAGTTTTGGAAGTCCATATTTACCCAGTTATAAAAATCTCGATGCATATATTTGTACTTATGGTTACGGTTCAGTAACTATTAACGCCGCATTTGATGCAATGTTCGGTAGACAATCTATTAATGGTAAACTACCAGTAAGGTTAAATGATGAATTTATTAATGGACATGGGCTAAATATAAAAAAAATATCAAGCCTATTTGACAGGACCCTTAATATTGAATTGTCATCATTTAGTTTTATTGAAAATGCTATCAATGATAGTATCTTCCCTGGCGCTCAATTATTTGTATCAAAAGGCAATCAGATAATATCGAGCCGAGGTTTTGGTTCGCAAAGTTTTGATAAAAACAGTCTATCAGTCGATAATAATACAATTTATGATTTAGCTTCATTAACAAAAGTATTATCTACAACTTCTGTTGCAATGAAGTTGATTGAAAAAAAAAGGCTTAGCTTAAATCATTATTTATCAGATTATTATCCAGAGTTTAATTCTCAATATAAAGAAGATGTAACAATTAAACATTTATTAAATCACACAGCTGGATTAAAGCCATACATTGAATTTTACAAAAAAGGTGATTTTGATAAAGAAAAAATAATTAATAATATTATCAATCTCCCACTTGATTATGAACCAGGTTCTAAATTTATTTATAGTGACTTAGGAATGATTTTACTTTATGATATAATTGAAAAAGTCTCAAGTAAAAAATTAGAAAATTTATCTGATAATTATTTTTATAAACCCTTAAAAATGAAAAGTACATTTTTTAATCCACCTTCAAATTCAAATAAACTTATTGCTCCCACTGAAGATGACAAATATTTTAGAAATAAATTGTTAAAAGGTGATGTTCATGATGAGAATGCTTATATAATGGGAGGTGTTTCTGGCCATGCAGGTTTATTTTCTAATGCAGAAGATATTAGTAGTTATTCTAAAATGATGATAAATCAAGGATATGCTAATGGAGAGAGGTATTTTAGCAAAAATATCATTAAAAGATTTACAGAGAAAAGCGAGACTATTTTAAACTCTGATTATGTATTGGGTTGGGATACCCCATCCCAAAATGGAAAAAGTTCCGCTGGAGATTATTTTTCTGAATTTACTTATGGACATTTAGGTTTTACTGGTACATCAATGTGGTTAGACCCTGAAAATGAGATAATAGTCATTTTATTAACAAATAGAGTCCATCCCATTCGAGATAAAAAAAATATTAGTAGAAGAATGTATGATTTTAGAAGAGATTTTCACAACAGCATAGTTAAAGAAATTTTAAGCCTGTAATGAGTATAATTGATACTTTAATTGTTTTAATATTTTTAATTTTTTTATGTTTTTTTGGATTTTATCAATCTAAAAAAAATAATAACCAAAAAGACTTTTTTCTGGCTGGTAAAAATATTGGTTGGATAACTTCAATGTTTTCTATTGTTGCTACAGAAACTTCTGTTTTAACATTTATTAGCATTCCAGGAATTGCATATAGAGGAGACTGGACTTTTCTCCAATTATCTTTTGGTTATATAATAGGTAGATTTTTAGTAAGTTTAATTTTAATTCCAATATATTTTAAAAATAATATTGTTTCCATTTATGAACTTTTAAATAGGTCATTCGATCCAAAAGTTCAAAAATTAGCATCAGGAACATTTTTGGTTACAAGAGTTTTAGCAGATGGAGTAAGATTTGCTGCAATAGCAATTGTTATTCAGTCTGTAACAGGATTTTCAATTAGTTCTTCAATAATTATTGTTGGCTTCATAACATTAATATATACCGTACTTGGTGGTTTAAGAGCAGTTATGAAGATTGATGCATTCCAATTCATTATTTACTTGTTAAGTGCAGTCATATGTATTTTTTATATTGTACAATATTTAGATATATCATTTTTTACAATACTTAATAATTTAAATGCAGAAAATAAATTTAAAATATTTGATTTTTCTGGAAATTTGTTTAACTCTCCATTAAAATTTATTTCAGCCGTTATTGGAGGAATAATGTTATCATTTTCTTCTCATGGAGTAGACTATATGATGGTCCAAAGAGTTTTAGCAACAAAAGATGAATTTTCAGCAAAAAAAGCGATGATTGGAAGTGGTTTTTTTGTGATGCTTCAATTTTCATTATTTCTTTTTGTTGGTTCTATTTTATATCTTTTACCTGAATGTCAAATGATTAGTAAGGATAAGGAAATCACTTATGTAATTCAGAATATTCTTCCAATTGGTATGAAAGGTATTGTAGTTGCAGGTATTTTGTCGGTTGCAATGTCTACATTAAGCTCTTCAATTAATTCGTTATCTTCCTCCACAATAAATGATTGGTTTCCAAAATTGAAAACTCTTAGAAATTCGAGACTAATTTCAATTTTCTGGACATTCGTTCTTATATTGACAGCTTTATTTTTTAGTAATCCAAATGAACCTTTACTAATTGTGGGTTTAAAAATAGCATCTTTTACTTATGGATCACTTTTAAGTTTATTTTTAGTAGCAAAATTGTATAAAAATATTAGTACTAATATCATTTTGACCGGGTTTTTATTTGGAATTTTAGTTGTTTTTTACTTTATGAAGTATGATATACCATGGACATATTATATATTAGGAAGTGTTGTGACAAACTTATTAATTATATTTATTTTACATAATCTAAATCATTCTTTAGTAAATAAATTTGCATTTATAGCTTTAATCTTATCCTTGGTTCCTCTATTTTATGGTAAACAAGAAATATCCTCTAAAACTCAAATTATAAGTTTACCCATTAAGAATAATTGTAAATTGGATAGTACTTTATATGGTTTTGATGTTATGTCAATTCATGGTAAACAATTTGACGGTATTTTAAATATTGGTTTAGTTGCTAATCATACCAGCAGTATGATTAAAATTAATAAGGATAAAAAAAATATAGAAGTTAATTTAGGAAATAATAGATTATATGTTAAAAAATTATTTACACCTGAGCATGGTTTAAGTAATGACTACCAAGCTGGTGAAAAAATAATGGGAGATATGAGTTATAATATTCCTATTATTAGTTTGTATGGTGAAAATTTTAAACCTCAATTAGATGATTTATTTGAATTAGATGCTTTGTTTTTTGATATTCAAGATATTGGGAGCAGATATTATACATATATTAGCACTCTTACATATGTAATGGAAGCATGTGCTGAAATTGGTTTACCTCTATATGTATTAGATAGACCTAATCCTATTGGGCAAAATATACAAGGTCCAATTTTAGATAAAAAATTTAGTTCATTTGTGGGCTTACATCCCATTCCAATTTCACATGGTATGACTATTGGTGAAATAGCATTTATGATTAATGATTTGGGTTGGATTAACAATAACTTAGATTTAAATATTCTAAAAATGGAAGGTTGGAAAAGAGATATGTATTTTGAAAGTACAGGTAAAAAATGGATTTCGCCATCTCCTAATATACCTGATAATGAAACGGCATTTATCTATCAAGGTTCATGTCTTATAGAAGGCACAAATTTATCTGAAGGAAGAGGCACAGATAGACCCTTTTCTTATATTGGTGCTCCATGGTTAAATTCTAAAGGAGTTATAGATAAAATTTTTAGAATGGATTTTAAAGGTGTTGAATTTAATGAAATACAATTTACACCTAGATTTGTTCCAAGTAAAGCAACTTATCCAAAATATAAAGATGAAAAATGTTATGGGATTGAGATAAGAATTATTGATAGAGAAAAAGTTTCGCCATTAAAAATAATTGTTTCTCTTATTGATGTTATTTATGAAATGCATCCCAATGATTTTAAATTTAAACCAAACAATTTTATTGACAAATTATATGGATCTGATAAGTTAAGAAATACTATAATATTTGATTTAGATTTAAATATTTTATTTGAAGACTGGAAAAAAGATAGAATTAATTTTTCAAAATTAAGGCAACCGTTTTTAATTTATTAGAGTGAGGTGTATTAATGAATTTATTTGATATAAGTATAATATTAATCTATTTATCAATTATTTTTATTTTAGGTATTTATTCAAGAAAATACATTGATAATTTTTCTGATTTTATGATAGCTGGAAGAAACGTCAATTTGTCACTTTCTATAGTTACCTTACTTGGTACTGAATTAGGCCTGGTTACTGTAATGTATACTGCTCAAACAGGAGTTAACGGTTTATTCTCGTCTTTTCATATAGGCTTAGCAGCATTTTTAGTTACACTAATAATTGGATTATCAGGTTTTGTAATTGTAAAGCTAAGGCAATTAAAAGTAAAAAGTATTCCAGAATTTTATGATTTAAGATTTGGTAAAAAGACAAGAGTATTAGGTGCAATTATTTTAGTTACAGGTGGAATACTTAATATGGGTTTATTTTTGAAAGTTGGAGCAATTTTTATTCAAACAATTTTTGGATTAGATCCTGATTCAACTCTTGTGTTTGTAATGTTTATTTTGATTACTTTAGTATTAATTTATACGATAAGTGGAGGGATGATATCAGTCTTAATAACTGACTATATACAATACATTATTTTATCTTTAGGATTACTTTTAGCAGTATTTTATTCCATTTTAAATTTAGGATGGACAAGTTTATTTACTAGTTTAGAAGAAATTATAAGCATATCAGGTTCACCGAGAGATATTTATAATCCTATCAATAGTATGGGAGCAGCTTATATATCATGGCAGATGATTTTAGGATTTGTTAGTGCAGTAATTTGGCCAACAGCAATAACTAGAGCATTATCAATTAAGAATCCAGAAATGGTTAGAAAACAGTATATTTGGTCTTCTATATCATTTTTGTTTCGGTTTATAATTCCATGTTTTCTAGGTATTTGTGCATTTATTTATTTTGATGGTAATATAGTTGCAAATGAATCATTATCTCTAATGCCTCAATATTTAAAAGAAATTCTTCCTTTTGGATTTTTAGGTTTAGTAGTTGCAGGAATGTTGGCTGCTTTTATGAGCACTCATGACAGTTATTTATTGTGTTGGAGTACGATAATAACAAATGATATTATTGAGCCTTTATATGGAAAAAGTATAACATCTGATATCAAAATTAAATTAACGAGAATGATAATTATATTTTTGGGTATTTATATATTTTATTGGGGAATGTTTTATGAGGGGAGTGATGCGATTTGGGATTATTTAGGAATTACAGGAGCAATTTATTTTACTGGTGCGATATCTGTTGTTGTAATTGGTCTTTATTGGGAAAGAGCGAGCTCAGTAGGAGCAGTTTTATCATTGATTGGTGGATTATCTTCAATAATTGGATTAGAACCAGTGAGAAATCTTTTCGGAATAAATATGGTTAATCCAGCAGTAATTGGATTGTTATGTTTGGGTATTAGTTTTTCATTAATGATTATTGGTTCTATTATCTTTCCTGATAAGGAAAATAAATTTTCAAACCATAAAAAGAAGTTTAAAAAACAAACTAATCTATTCAAAAAGTTTCATTTTTTAGAAATAAGTCTATTTATTCTATTTGTTTTTTTACCTATATCTCTTGGCCCTGCAAAGTCTTATTTGAGTATGTTTTTTTCATGGAAAATCTTATGGCAATCAGTATTCATATTTTCTGTTATAGCATATATGATAGTTTTTTTAAGATTTACATTTAAAGGTTTCTTGGGCCTTAAGGAAATTCTTAAAAAATAAACATGAAAAATTATAATTATAGAAAAACAATTTTCTCTTGGTCAATTTATGACTTTGCAAATCAGCCTTTTACAACTATTATTGTAACTTTTATTTATTCTACTTTTTTTGCAACAGCTATTTTTCAAGGTACTGAAGAGGCAGGTGTTGCAGCATGGGGGAAAGCAGTTACAGTTTCATCTTTGATTATAGCTTTTATATCTCCTATTATGGGAGCCGTTGCAGATAAGGGAGGTTATAGAAAACTATTTTTGATTTTTTGGACATGGATTTGCATTATATTTTCTTTTCTATTGTATTTTCCAAAGCCAGGTGATGTATTTTATGCATTATTATTTTTTTGTATAGCAAATATAGGTTTTGAAATGGGTGGTGTATTTTTAAATGCTTATCTACCTGAAATAGCTCCGAAGAAAAAAATTGGAAGAGTATCTGGTTATGGTTGGTCATTTGGTTATGTTGGTGGTTTAATTGCATTAGGATTTTGTTTTATATTTTTTGTTTTACCTGATAATCCAATAAATATTCTAACTGGAAATCCTTTAGATAAAGAAACTTATGAACATATTAGAGTCATTAATGTTTTTATTGCAATTTGGTTTGCTTTTTTTTCTATACCAACTTTTTTATTTGTTAATAGTAGTAAAAATATTATTAAGAAATCCATATTTAAGGATAAAATTATATATAACTCAATCAAGTCTTTGAGAAAAACTTTTGGTGAAATAAAAAAATATAAACAAATATTAAGATTTTTATTTGCTAGAATTGTCTATAATGATGCAATCATCACTGTCATAGCATTTGGAGGTCCCTATGCATATACACAGTTTAATTTTGATATGGATACAAACGGAAAATTAATGATTTTTGGCATAGTATTAAATATTTTTGCAGGTTTGGGAGCATTTTTACTTGGATTCTTAGATGATTTAATTGGAGGGAAGAAAACAATTCAATTGACAAATATAGGCTTTATTGTTGCTTTAATATTAGCATATATTGCTCCAGATTTCAGAAATGAATTTGGTATTATTAACAAAGTTAATGATATCCTTGGAACTACTTTGATAATTGATAATGGAGAAGCCATTTTTTGGTTTGCTGGCATACTGATAGGAGTTTTTATGGGACCAAACCAGGCAGCAAGCAGATCTTTTATGGGAAGAATTATTCCTGAAAATAAAGAAAATGAATTCTATGGCTTCTTTGCTTTTTCTGGAAAAGCAACTGCCTTTTTAGGTCCAATGTTATTTACTTTAGTTATTGAACTTACAAATAGTATGAGATTATCTTTACTGATGTTGGCCATTCTATTTTTAATTGGAATAATCTTATTGCATCCTGTAAAATCCCCATCATTAGATATAGCTAAAAATTAACTCTTAATAAATTACTTTAAGTAAATGTTGTTTATTATATAAAATTATACTTATAATATTTAAACATATTATTGGATAATTTTGAAAAATATATTTATAATATCTTTATTTCTATTAGCTTTTGCAGCTATTTTTTTTAATTCCACCCCTGATAACAAGGCAGAAGTAATTATTAGCGTAAAGAATCTAAATAGTCCAAAAATTATGAATTATCTTGAAAAAGATTTTAATAAGCAGTCAGGTATAAAATTTATAGACGGCTCACTCATGGCTAACACAATAGTTCTTGAGGTTGTAGACAATGATATACAAATATCAACCTTGAGTCAATTACTTGAAAATTGGGGTTGTAGAATAGAGTCTATTAGCTATCGAATACTAAGTAGTGTTAAATAATTTTTAAATTGATTTATGTCTTACATCTACAATATCAGCATTTTTTCTGCAGTACTCTATCCAATTATTAAAAATAGAATTAGATATACTGTTTAGTAATCTTTTCCTAATTGATTTAAATTTTTCTTCGTCAATCATTTCATTTGGTCCAGAAATACTATTTAACTTGATTTGATAAATTTTATTATTACTTTCAATGATATTGGATAGATCACCATCTTTCATAACAGATAAGTAACCTATCAGTTGATAGTTTTTCCCAATGGATCTAAAACTTCCATTGATAGGACCTTCTTCAGACTTTGATACATTTATTAACTTTGTTTTGTTATATTTCTCTAATTCAATTTCTTCATATTTCTTTTGAGATGCTGGGCCCCATTTACCATCAGATTCTAGACCGTTATTAGTTTGGAACTCCTTAATTTTATCAGTTTCTCCTAAAAATGGATTACTTGCTATTGTTGGAGGTAATGGATTCAATGATTTCTCAATTTCTGACCAAGAAAGATTCTGTTCATTTATTAATTTAAAAATATAATCTTTTTTTAGTTCTTCAGATATTATTTTAGATATTTCAGCTTTTGAATCTTCATAACTTTTAAAAGAGGCTGCTTTCTTATCACTAATTTTGAAAACTGCATGGCCTTCTTTAGTATTAATTTTATCAGAAACAGTATTTACTCTATTATCGAATGCAAATCTTATTATTGACCTATTGTAACCCATACTTATTGGCAGACCAGAATTATTATCAAATTTCTCAGTTAGCTCTAATGTACCTGTTATTGATAAAGAATCTACTTCTAAGGCCGATTCGAAGCCAAGCATATCTTCTCTAGCATTGAATGCAAAATCATCTGCTTTTTCTCTTATTTCTTCATTGAGTAATACTTCTAAAGAATCATCATCATTCGTTATATTTTTGAACAATATGTAATCAACAACAACAGTTTCAGGAATAGTGAATTTTTCTTCAAGATTTTTTTCATAATAATTCTCTAATTCCTGTTCATTAATTTCAATTAATTCATCTGGAATTTTTTTATAATCAATTGATAGAATATCTAAATTGCATTTGGAATTTGATTGATTATATTCTTCATATACTTCGTTATCGGAAACAGTCGATAACATACTGTATAGATGTTGTAGTTTAGATCTTGGTATTTCATTTGACTTCAGTCTGAACTCATAATTTGTAAAAACATTTATCAATGAATCAGGTACCCAAGAGATATTCTTATTAATTGCATTTTGATAACTAGTTAAGTCAAAATTATCATCTTCAGTCTTAAAGATGTTATTTTGAACCAAAAAATCCTGCAAAGGCTTTGGTGGTGTATTCAAAAGATATGATTTCAACTCTTCGTCCTGAGTGGTAAGATTTAATTCATCAATTTTATTTTTTGTAATGGTATTCTGAATTAATGCTTCCCAAGCTCTTCCAATGTAATATTGTTCACTTGTACTAATTTGAAATTGATTTTGAGAATTCCTTTGATTCTGCAACTCAATTGAGAAAGCTCTTCTACTAATATTTTTATCATTTACCCTTCCAACGTAAAGATCTGAATTAACATTACTGGAAAACATTGATGTTAAACTTGCACCTCCTAAAAAACCTCCTCCATTTGCAGTACCCATTACACCGACTAATGATAAAATGAAACCTATTAAACATATCCATAGAAAAATTTTAGATTTTTCTCTTATTGTCGTCATATTCATATCTAATTCTCCTTAAATCTTATATTTTATTGTGGAGATAAGCGGGGTCGAACCGCTGACCTCTTGAATGCCATTC
>CETL01036655.1_pt1 | contig 59253 bp, 45 predicted proteins | sample 356371 | NCBI WGS metagenome assembly CETL01 (sample SAMEA2622518, study PRJEB7988) | marine metagenome | biome: marine biome (ENVO:00000447); feature: surface water layer (ENVO:00002042); material: "saline water (ENVO:00002010), including plankton (ENVO:xxxxxxxx)" | depth 5 m | reverse complement strand
AAAAAAACCCCCTTTAAAATATTATATTAAAGGGGGTTAATTAGTTTTGAGCTAATTTAAGACTGGATTACTTTCTGCCTCTAGCCATTTTAGCTCTAGATACATCACCGTCTTTGTCAATGAAGTATAGGTATCCTGATTCTCTTTTTACACCAGCTTCACCAACCATTTTTTTATCACCACCTTTATCGCTACCTCTAGCCATTCTTGATGCCCAAACATTACCATCTTTACCTAAGTAGTATAGGTAACCTTTTTCTTTTTGTACACCTGTTTTTGCGACTTTATCTGCCATAATTACGTCTCCTTCTATTATATTAATATATATACCTTAAAAAAATTGCATATTATTCTAGTAATTTCTCTTCATAAAAACAAGATAAATTATAAGAATTTGTTAGATTTATCTATTTTTTTCATAATTCTTCATAACTGTTTTAAATTCTTCAAGGCTTGCGCATTTAAAAAAATCAAACAATTTAATACTATCTTTTATGGTGATTGATGGTTTAAATCCATAATTGTGACCAGGTAGAATTAGTGTTTCAGTATTTAGCATTAAAATTTTTTTATAAATACTATTATATAAATCATTTATATTGCTGTGCTTACCTATTACCCTACCAGTACGACTTACAAACATTGTATCGCCAGTAAATAAATATTTATTTTCTTTATTCCAATAGCACACACTATCTGAAAAATGACCAGGTGTATGTATTGTTGTTAAAATAATTTCGCCAATATTAATTATTTCATTATCAATTAAACCTGTATAGTCTTGTTTTAGATTAATAGAAGTATGAAAACTATAAATTATTAAATTAGAAAAAATATTCTTATAATCATTTAAATATGCAATGTGGTCATGATGTGTATGAGTAATAAGAATTTTGGATAAAATTAAATTACGTGATTCAATATATTCTAAAATTTCCAATGGCTCTGTTGAAGGGTCAACAACTGCGGCTAATTTTGTCTTTTCGCACCAAATTAAGTATGAAAAATTTTTATCAAACCCACCTAAGAAAAATTTAACTTTCATAAATTATATTTAATATAATCTGCATTGAACTTAATGAGTTTCAAAAATTCTTTGATTTTAAAAAATATTCCTCTGTTGGTTGATATTTCTTTATGTTCATATAAAAAGGATATAAGTAAAGTACTATTTTTTAAACTTTGATGTAAAAAAGCAGACTCTGTAAATGGAACCATAGAATCATTTGCTCCATGCATAATGAATACTTTATTATTAATTTGATCAATCCAATTTTTAGGAGAAATAAATTCTAATAAATCTTTATTACTTTTGATCATTTGATTTATTATTAAATGCATTTTTTTAGTTACTTTACCATCAAGAATATTAGAAATTAATTTTTTTTCTTTTGAATTATCATCCATTTTATTCAATTCTTTTTCAACGAATTCATGATCATCTTTAATACGGTGATGAAGAATTTTTTTAATTTGTTTTGTATTTAGCTCTGATTTAATTGTATCAATAAAATTATAAAACAGTACAATGGGACCCCATTCATGCGGTTTAATATTAAATTTTTTATTATTAAATTTAATCTGACCAGTTATAAAGAAATCTAATGCCGTATCTATAGAAAAATAAGTTCCATACGATAAAATAGATTTTGGTTTAGGATTTTGCATTTTTTTATTTAATGTAGCTTTTAAAAGTGATGCCCCTCCATAGCTTAAACCAATAATCATAATATCATCTCTGAATCCAATTTTATTTTTTACCAACTCTTGATAACAGTGTGCAAACCAATTTACATTATCTTTATCCAGAATTAGATTTTTTAATAATGGTACTCTTGGTAAATATACATTGTAGCCAATTTTTCTTAGTGAATCTCCTAGCATCATCATTCCAGGATGCTTTTCAGCATAAGGAGATGCTCCTGGAAAAATTATAATAGACTGATTCTCTTTCTCTTTTGAATGAAAGATTCTTACAATTGTTTTATTTTGATCAAGACCATTATAATATTCATCAGAAAATTTTAAAGAGGGAATTTTTGAATCTTTAAAAGAAGCCAAATAATATACATATTTGATTGCCTGCATGTAAGATTTAATGATTTTAATCACTTTATAATTTACATTATTTATTAACATTCTAGTTAAAATAAAAAATGCTCAGAATAATTCTGAGCATTTTTAGTAGCCCGTAGGAGAATCGAACTCCTGTTACAGAGATGAAAACCCTGGGTCCTAACCACTAGACGAACGGGCCATAATCGACAATTAATTTAAATTAATTATTAGATTTTTTACAATAGTATTTTATAAATTTATTCTATATGACAAACAGATTAAAATTTAGCAATAAGTATATAATAGGTAATGTAGATATTATTAATAAATTATCTCCAGAATTAAATTTTTCAGAGTTAAATGAATTTTTTGATATTCAATGTGAAATAGACTCAAGCATAGATTTTGATATTATTAAACCATTTACTCGAGATTGGTCAAATATCCCAGGAGAAGCTCAGTTGCTTGTGAGACCTCAAAATAATGAACAAGCTGCATTAATTTTACGAACTTGTTCTCACTTAAGTATACCGATTACTTTTTCAGCAGGTCAAACAAATTTAACAGGAAGTGCGACTCCCCAAAAAGGTGTAATTTTTTCAACAAAAAATTTAAATAAAAAATTTTTTTCTATTAATTCGAAAAAAAAATATGTTCAAACAACTGTTAGTATGCCTTTAGAAAAAATGAGAAATAAAATTTTAGAACAAACCCAAAATACACTTTATTATCCTGTTGATCCAACTAGTCGAAATGATGCATTAGTTGGCGGTACATTATCATGTAATGCATCTGGATTTATTCCAGGTCATAAAGGATCCACGCGGTATTGGGTAGATGAAATTGAATTTATGTTAATTAATGGATTTAGTTTAACGATTAAAAGAGGAGACTATATATCAAATGATGGTAAGTTTATTTTAGATTGTGATGACCATACTTTAATAATTGATATCCCTAGATATAAAAGACCAAATATTAAAAATGCTAGCGGACCCTATTCTTCAATGGAATCAGAAATAGATTTTATTGATTTAATTATTGGGAGTGAAGGCATTTTTGGATTAATAACTCAATGTAAATTTAATTTAGCTGATAAACCAAAAAATTTTTTAGATTTATTTTTGCGTTTAAATAATGAGAATCAGGCAATAAGAATATACCAATTTTTATTTAATGAGTTTAATGGTGATATGAGCCAATTATCTGCCTTAGAATATTTTGGACATAATTGTCAAAAGTATATGAAAAATAAAGAGTTTTTGTTTTCAAACTCAAAAGAAGTGGGGCTTTATATTCAAATTCCTATTTTTAAAGGAAGTATTTCATCAAAATCTCATGAGTGGTCAAAATTTTTATTAAAATTTGACTCATCAATAGACTTATCATCAATTAATGTATTAAATGATTCCAATCATTGGAAAAAGTTTTTTGAAGCGAGACATTCTATGCCCGATAATGCATTACTTGAAACTAAAAAACTTGGAGGAATTAGCATTATAACTGATACAATAGTTCCTCCAAAAAACTTCAAAAAATATTTATTAAAAATTCATAGAAAACTTCAATTTTATAATATTGAGTACCTGTTATTTGGACATTTGGGAGATTGTCATTTACATTTTCATTTAATTCCAGCAGAACATCAGCAACAATTAGCATTTGAAGTTTATGATTATATGGTGGATTTATCAGCAAAATTAGGAGGGGTCTATTCAGCTGAACATGGAACTGGGAAAAGAAAAATAAACGATTTTAAAAAATGTTATGGCAAAAATGCCGTTACAATGTTAAAAAATACAAAATCTGGATTTGATCCTCAGTTTTTACTCAATAGCGGTAATATATTTGTAAATTAGGAATTTATAAATTTTTCTTTTTGAGACATGTAATATTTGTTTTCAGGTTTTAGGTCAATAGCCTGTTGAATACATTTAATGGCTTCATCAACTTTACCCGATTTCCACAAGACTTCTGCTTTGGTATCTAGTAGGTTGGGATATTGTTCATTATTTTTTTTAATAAGTTCTAACGCCTCATTAATTTTTAATAGTGCAACTTCTAAATCAATATTTAATTCAGACATTCTCCACGCAAAACTATTTAAAAAATTATAACTTGTATCTAATTTACTTAAATATTGATTATATAATTCAATTTCTTCGAAATTCATCTGTTGAGATTTATAATAATTAATAAGTTCGAAAACTGCAATTTCAATATTATTACTAAATGGATTTTCGTTAAGATATTCAAGAATTAATGCAGTATTATTTTTTTGAATCGATAAAATAGCAAGACTATATTTTGAGTTATCATAATCTGACTTAGATACATTTGCAGAATTTAGTAATTGTTTATATAGTGATATTGCTTTATCAATTTTATTTTTTTCTTTGTATTTATTGGCGAGTGCAAATAAAATTTCTGAAGAGTGATTGTTTTTATTATATTCATCTAAATAATAGGTAAAAGTATTTTCCCCATTAAGGATATTTTGTAATTTAATTATAAATTCGTAATCTGGAAGAAAGCCTGAGATTCTATCTAGCTCATTACCATTTGAATCTAAAAATAAAATTAAAGGGTATCCTGTGCCATTAAAACGATTAAATAGAGGCATTCCATATTCAGTTTCAGCATTTATTTTTAGATTAATAAAATTTTTTTTTGTTAAATTAATAATTTCTTTATCTTTGAATGTTGATGCTTCCAGCATTTTACATGGACCTCACCAAGTTGCATAAAAGTATAGCATAATTGGTTTATTGTAATCAACAACCGCTTCGTCAAATGTTAAGTCATCCCAGTGAAAACTATAATTTGCACAACTCAAAATTAAAATAAGAGCTGTAAAAATAATTTTTTTCATTTAATGTGTATGATTTGGGTCACTATGATCATGATCGTGATCATGTGTATCTATAATTTCAACTAGCTCAACATCAAAAATTAGGGTTGAGTTAGCTGGTATAGGACCTCTAGCACGCTCACCATAAGCAAGATGAGGTGGAATTATTAATTTTGCTTTAGAGCCTACATTTAGTAGTTGTATGCCCTCTTCCCAACCTTGAATAATTTGTCTAGCACCAAGCATAAACTCTATAGGATTTTTACCAATTGATGAGTCAAACTGTTTTCCATCAATAAAATATCCAGTATAGTGTACTTTAACTTTTTGTCCTGGATAAGGGGTATCACCTTGGCCTTCTTCTAAAATTGTGTAATATAAACCGCTTGCTGTTTGGTTAGCATTTTCGATAATTTTTTCTAATTTCTCTTTATCAGCTTTTTCTTTATCAGCTAACAGTTTTTTGGCTTCATCAATTTTATTTTTAAAAACTTCAGCTGCATTAAAGTTGATAGCAGCATCACCATCTCTAACAATTTCTATTTTATTTATAATATCATCTTGTTCAATATTATTTACTACATCTTGCCCATCAACTACAACACCAAAAACTGAGTGTTTGTTATCAAGCCATGGAGTTGCTTTATGAGTTATAAAAAACTGACTACCGTTTGTGCCTGGTCCTGCGTTAGCCATTGATAAAATTCCAGGTTTATCATGTTTCAAATCAGGGTGAAATTCATCCGCAAATTCATAGCCAGGGCCTCCTCTGCCAGTACCAGTTGGATCTCCACCTTGAATCATAAAATCTTTAATAACTCTATGAAATTTAATTCCATCATAATAAGGCTCACCTAAATTTTTCGAGTTATTTTCAATTATACCTTCAGCCAAACCAACAAAATTTGCAACTGTCATCGGTGTTTTTTCAAATTCAAGCTTAATGGTTATATCACCTTTTGAAGTACTAATAATTGCATTCATGGCCCCCCCTGTTTTATTAACTGTTCCATTAGTATTATTTGTATCTGTATTTTTTTCATTTTTACAACCAGCTATAATAAATAACATCATTGCATAAGTTATTATTTTTTTTATTTTCATTTTTACCTCTTTTCTAATTTTCTAGTATAATATTTAAAACAATCAAAATATCAATTATATTAATAATACCATCTTCATTACCATCTGCTGAAAGGAATTGTTCATTATTTAAATCTTGTAGTTCAAGTATAAAATTTACCATTAAAATTATATCAACAATATTTAATATACCATCTTGAGTTATATCTCCAATATTTTCTAAGTTTTCTTCGTAAAAAAAGGTTCGAAATACTAGAGTCTCGTCAACGATAAACGGGTTTGGAATATTATTTTGATAATTAGCAATATTCCATGTTCTATTTATTTCTAAATTATTTATTGGATCTTCATTGTGCCATTGATATAATATTTCTTTTTGCGATTCAAAAAAATCATGATCTGCTACATCATTATAAATGGTAAAAAAGTAAAATATTGCTCTTGCAATATCACCTTTGACATTTTCTTTAGGTTCAAAATAATTGATACCATTTTCAGAAAACTCGTTTATATTTGAACTCGGTATACTGTTTAGTTCATAGTCAAGACGATACCAAGTTTCAGTTAACCAATCATCAATCTCGTTAAAGGGTTTATTACCACGAGCAGAGTTGACATTATCCTTGCAAGGTCTTAAATGATGCATGTCACTTTTCATTGGAGAACTGCTTGCACCTAAACTCTGAGGCCATAAATGTTCACAGTTGATGCCATTTTCATATAAATGAGTACTAGGATCTGCATTGTTTAACTGAACTGAATAATTAGTATAAATACATTTCACATATCCATTTGTATTATCAATTTCTGAATACAAAATATCTCTCGCAGAATTATAACTTTCTACATGAGTGGTACTATAATTATTTTGAATATAATTAAATAACTCAGTACCATTAAGATTAGGTGCAATCTCATCTTGTGAAATTAAAAAATTTATAGATAATAATATGTAAATTAATTTTTTCAAATTTTTCATTAAAATTATTTAAAGTTAATATATAAAAATTAAAAACTCGTTATTAAATTAACTATTAATTCATAATAAAGTTTAAATATAAATTGTAAATATGCTTAACAGAAAAAAAATTTTTCAAAAATTCAAATGGTTGAAGGATAAAAATAGACAATTTGTAATTTCTGCAAACTACGATGGTTTAATTTGCGCATCTTTTTTATCACACTTTCTCAATTGGGAATTGGTTGGTTATTACAATATGCAAACAATATGGATTTCAGAATCAGGAGTCAAAAATAAAAAAGATTTAATATGGGTTGATTTAGATATAATTCCTACACTAGGCAGAACTTTAGGTGGCCATATTATTAAGCTTGGAGATTCTATGCCAAGAGGATTTAGAAATTCTTGTAATCCAAATATTTTAATGAATTTATCGAATAATAATTTTAATCAAAAATATCCGCTATCTACTTTGGCTTTTTTAATATGGCTGTATAATGTTAAAATACCCAATACTAATTATTCAAAATTTTTAATATTACATAGTGATTCGATGTGGTTAAAATTTCAAAAATATTCAAAAAATTTCAATAATTGGCTCCATATTTTTTCAGATTACAATTGGCAAGAGTTATTTAAAAATATTGATTCAAGAGAATATGAACAAGAAGTAGATCATATATTTTATTCTGATTTAATTAATCTGCGAGCAATATCGGGATTTGGTAAACTAAAAAGTAAATACCTAGGTTTACAATCTAGAGAGTCAAAATTTAATCCTGATTGGGATGAGGATATTATATTAAATTTAATGGAATTATTTGCATATCATTTACAATGGGGTACTTTTATACTACCCTTAATAAGTAAGAAAATTAAGGGGAAAAAAATTACCATTCCTGTATCGAAAGTCCAAAATATTGGAATTTCAAAATTTATCCGTGAAAAGAAAATCTTTTCGTATGCAATAACCACTCCTAAAATTATAAAGTATACAGTATTTGAGAAGATTAAATGAAAAATAGTTTATTTGATTTAATTAATGAATTTGGTGAACCTGATGCCTTAATTGATAATCATTCTGAAAGTGTTGGATATGCTATTTGGGGTTTTGATGAAGTTGTTTATCAGATAAATGATAGTATATATCATAATCATCAAAAAGTTAGATGCAATTCATTTGATTTACTTGACAAGCTTATAAATAAATGGTCTAAAGATATTGATAATATCAAAACAATAGGATTTATGAGTTATGATATTAAAAATATAATTTATCCTCATATTCCATTTAAAAAATTAAAATCTAATTTCCCCTTTTTTTGGTTTGCTAAGCCAAGTATGATTAAACCATATTCAATTCAATCAAATATATCTAAAGAAGTCAGCTTTAAATTTTTATCTAAAATTAAAGATATAGATTCTTTATCAAATTATTCCAAGATTATTAGTAAAATAAAAAAAGAGCTTTTTCAAGGCAATTCATATCAAATTAATTATACTATGGAACAAAAATATAAAATTGACTTCAATTCAATAGATATATATCTGTTAATGAGACAAATCGCAAAACCCCAATATGGATATTTTTTAAAGATTAAAGATTATGATATTTTGTCGTTTTCTCCAGAATCTTTTTTTCATACAGAAGAAAGTAAAATTTTTACATATCCTATGAAGGGCACAATTAATAAAGGTAAAAGTAAACAAGAAAATGATAAATTAAAAAATAAGTTAATGCAAAGTCCCAAAGATAGAGCGGAACATATTATGATCGTTGATTTGCTTCGAAACGATTTAGGTAAAATATGTGAGTTCGGATCTGTTAAAACTAAGGATATATTCTCTGTTCAATCATTTACAACTATTAATCAAATGGTTAGCTGTATTTATGGCAATCTTAAAAATGAGGTTAGTTTTACCGATATAATTAAAGCTTTATGTCCAGGAGGATCCATTACCGGAGCGCCCAAAGAAAGTTCAATGAAAATTATTGATTTGTTAGAAAACTATGATAGAGAAATATATACTGGTACGATTGGATATATTGATTCAAACAATGATTTAAAATTTAATATTGCTATCAGAACTATGTTGATAAAAGACCAAATTGCAAAATATTGTGTAGGTGGTGGAATTGTTTGGGATTCTGAAGAAGAAAAAGAATTAAATGAGGCACGTCTGAAAAGTAATATTTTAGATCAATTTATAAAATAGATATGAAATATTATATAAATGGTAAATATGTACAAGAAAACGATGCAAAAATATCAATTCACGATATGGGTTTTTCTTATGGATATGGAATATTTGAAACGATGAGATTTGATAAAAAAAAAATATTTTCATATACCGATCATATTGATAGATTATATAATGGATTAAAAATTTCAAAAATTAAAATTAATAAGAGCAAGAATCAAATCTTATCAATTTTAAACAAAGTTATTAACATTAACAATTTAGAATCTGGTTTACTTAAATTAATCATAACCAAAGGCAATGAAAATAATCTGAAAAAAATTAATTCTTCAATTTTTGTAATCATAAAACCATTTTATGAAATACCTAAGATACCAGTAAAAGTTTTTTATTTAGATGAAAAAGAATTTCCTATCATACGTTATAATCCTGCCATCAAATCAATTAATTATATGGGAAATATAATGGCAAGAGAATATTGTGAATCAATGAATGTATTTGAATCAGTTTTTTTTAATAAAGATAAGATAGTCACTGAATGTGCAATGAGAAATATATTTTTTATTAAAAATAAAGTCCTTTATACTCCATCATTAGATTTAGGAATTTTAGCAGGTATAATGAGGGGTTTAATCATAAATATTGCTAGAGATTTAAAGCTAGAAGTAAATGAACGCAAAATACCATTAAATGAAGCTAAACTAATGGATGAAGCATTTATCTCTTCAACAGGAATTGGTCTTGTTGAATGTTACTGGGATAATTGGAAATCTGACTATTATTATTCTAAAAGAATTAAAAAAGAACTATTTAATAGAATTAAAAATAATTAATTTATTTGTATGAAATTACCTCTTTTAACTAAGGAAACTATGTCAATTAAAGGTCAAGATTTATTAGCGAAAATTAGACATGATTTTATTGGTTTAGATACAGAATACGAGACTGTTGATGGTAATAAATCTAGAAGAATTTATTTAGATACTACAGCATCTTCTCTTATGATGGGAGTAGCACATAGATCATCAAATGATTTTTTAAAACATTATTCAAATACACACTCACTATTACATTTTAGTGCCAAAATTTCTACTAAAACTTATCAATGGATTCATAATCGAATTCTTGATTTTGTTCATGCCGATCCAAATGAATTTACATGTTTTTTTATGGGAAGTGGTGTTACAGCAGGTATGAATCGCATGGCAAAAACTTTAAATCGTATTAGGCCTGAGAGAGATATGGTGATTGTTTCAATTATGGAGCATCATTCAAATGATTTGCCACACAGAAAGCATGGTGGCAAGGTTATGCACATTCCTATAAACAAAAATAACACTAATATGGGTGGTATTGATATGGAGATTTTTGAAAAATATTTAATTCAATTTCATGATAGAATTAATTATGTCTCAATTACTGGTTTAAGTAATGTAACTGGTATCATTAATCCAATAAATAAAATTGCTAAATTGGCTCATAAATATGGTGCATACATTATAGTAGATGCTGCACAAATGGCTGCACATGTTCCTATTTATATGAGTGGTTTTGATGATAAAGATTTAGAGATCGATGCTCTATTATTTTCTGGACATAAAACATATGCACCCGGTTCTCCAGGAGTTGTCATAGCAAGAAAATCATTTATGTCGGCTATTGAACCAGAAGAAGTTGGAGGTGGAATGGTTGATAAAGTATTCCCTGAAAATTATTTTGTGTCTAAACAATTTCCTAATAGAGAAGAAGCAGGAACACCTAATATTCTGGGTGCAATTACTTTAGGTTGTGCGATTCATGTTTTAGATAGTATAGGTATGGATAACATATTAAAAAAAGATTTGCAGCTTACTAATTATGCCATAGAAAAAATGAAGGAATTTAAAGATATTTTCATTTATGGTGATTCGGTTGATGATGATTCCAAAAGAGCAGGTACTATTTCATTCAATATTTTAGGTTTGGATCATGGACTGGTTGCAGCAATACTAAATGATTATTTTAATATTGCTGTAAGAAATGAATGTTTTTGTGCTCATCCTTATGTTGAAAAAATGCTTCATATGACACATTCAGAGGAATTAGAACAATTAGATTGCCTTGATGACCATTTATCATGGAAGGTAGAACCATGGATGGGTATGGTTAGAGCTAGCTTTGGATTATACAACACAATTGATGATATTGATTTTCTATTAAAATCTTTAGAGCAAATTATTGATAGAAAATCATATTTTATTGATAATTATTCTATAAATGAAAATGGTGATTATCAGCATAAATCATTTAATTTTTCTAGTAAAGACTTCTTTAGTTTAACAGGTTCTATTGATAAAAATATTTTATCTACATAATAAAATTTTATGCAAGATAAAAAAAGAATAGATGAACTGAGGTTAATTCTTAACCAGCATAATATCAACTATTATGTTTATGATAATCCAACAATATCTGATTACGAATATGATCAATTATTAAAAAAACTTCAAAATTTAGAAGATAAAAACCCTGATTGTTTTTCACCTGATTCTCCAACTCAAAGAGTGGGTGGAATGCCGTTAACATCTTTTAAAACCATAACACATCGCCTGCCAATGCAATCATTAGCTAATGCAATGAATGATGATGAAATAATCCATTTTGATAAACAAATCAAAAAATTCTTAAAGTTAAATGATGAGATTTCATATATAGCAGAACCTAAATTAGATGGATTAGCAGTAGAATTAGTATATGAAAACGGATCTCTGGTGTATGGTTCTACAAGAGGTGATGGATTTATAGGAGAGGACATAACACATAATTTAAAGACAATCAAGTCAATTCCATTGGTAATTACTGATGATAATCCTCCCAGTTTACTAGAGGTCAGAGGTGAAGTTTTCATTAATAAAGTTGATTTTAAAAATTTAAATGAAGAAAGAACAGCAAATAATGAACCTTTATTTGCCAACCCTAGGAACTGTGCAGCTGGCAGTTTGAGACAATTAGACCCAAAAGTTACTGAAAATAGACCTTTAAGAATTTTTTGTTATGCGCCAGGTAAAATTATAGGCAAACAATTTATTTCTCAAATCCAATTTTTAAACCAATTACCTAAGTGGGGTTTTCCTGTTAATCCATATATAGAGGAAGGGAATGGTACATCATTTTTAATTGATTATTACATGAGAGCTGAAAGTTTAAGAACTAAAATCAATTATGATATTGATGGAGTGGTCTTTAAAGTTAATTCTTATAAATATCAATCAGAATTAGGTATTAGAAGTAAATCACCTAGGTGGGCTATAGCTGGTAAACTTAAAGCTGAACAAGCTACAACTAAAATTAAAAACATAATTATAAGTGTTGGTAGAACGGGTGCATTAACACCAGTTGCACAGCTAGAACCTGTTAATATAGGTGGTGTGATTGTATCAAACGCCACATTACATAATCAAGATGAAATTAATAGAAAAGATATTAGAATCAATGATACAGTATTAGTTCAAAGAGCTGGAGATGTTATCCCTGAAGTGGTAAAAGTCATACTTGAAAAAAGAGTTTTAAAATCTAATGTATTTGTAATACCTGATGAGTGTCCTATTTGTTTTTCTAAAGCTTCAAAGTCTAAAGATGAAGCTGTACTTCGTTGTCACAATTTATATTGCCCTGCAAAATTAAAGGGTTCATTACAGCATTTTGTTTCAAAAAATTGTATGAATATTGATGGTTTAGGAATAAAAATTATTGAATTATTGATTAAAAATAAATTAATAAATAACATTTCAGATATATTTTATTTAAATCAAGATAATTTATCACATCTTGAAGGCATGGGTGAAAAATCTGCTAACAATATTATTAAGTCTATCGAGAATTCAAAAACAACATCAATGGCACAATTTTTATTTGGATTAGGAATCAGGCATGTAGGACAAAATGCATCAAAAATTTTAGAAAAAAATTTTAAATCGAATTTTGATAGTTTAGTGAAATCAACAAAAGAAGAATTAGTAAATATCCATGAAATAGGTGAAGTAATGGCTGATTCAATAATAAGTTATTTTAGCAATCAGCTTAACATTGAAATTATTAATAAATGTTTTCTTGCTGGATTAAAATTTTCAAATGTTAATGAAATTAGACAATCAGTTATAACAGGCAAAACCTTTGTTTTTACTGGTAATTTAGGAGATTTGAAAAGATCTGATGCTATTAAATTAATTGAATTATATGGTGCAAAAAAATCATCTTCTATTAGTTCGAAAACAGATTTTTTAATTGCAGGTGAAAAATCTGGCAGTAAATTAGATAAGGCAAAAAAACTTGGAGTTAAAATTTTAGATGCACAAGAATTTATGGATTTAATTAATTCTTTGAAATAATTGGAAACTTTTTATGGTAAACGGAGTATTAGTATATATTAATAACTCCTCCTAAGTTATTAGTTATCATAAAAATATTAAGAGTCAGTGTCCGCTGACTCTTTTTATTTCTTTTTAATCATATTTTAAATCATTTTCATGAATTTTATAGCTCCATAACGGCTCACCATAACTATTAAAAATTATATACTCCAATAATCGATCATTATATAAACCACTAATATTGATTATCGCAAAATTACGCTCAAAAACTCCACTATCTTTGACTCTATACTTATTTTTTTCATCAATACAAATATCACAAAAACTGGATGTTAAAGGTGAAACTGTAAAATCATGTAGTGGATATGCTTCAAACCTATCCATCTTTGATACCTCTGAAAAATGTCTATCTCCTGAAATAAAAACAATACCTTCGATTTTCTCTTTACCGATTAAATCTAAAATTTTTTTGTGTTCATCTTCCCAGTTTATATGATTTTCATAAATTTTTTCGGAATTAAGAAATTGTCCTCCTAATGCAATTACTTTAAATGGTGCTTTACTATTTAAAAGAGCATCAATTAACCACTGGACCTGATCATCACCTAAAATTTCTTTGTAAATATTTTTTCTATTTTGTGGCGTCCTGAAATAACGATTGTCCATTAGAAAAAAATCAACATCTGACCATCTGAATTGAGTTGTAATACCTTTATTTTTCTCAAATCCATAGGTTGGATTTGCCCAAAAGTCTTTAAATGCTTCAAGTGTAATATTTTTATATATGAAACTTCTATCAGAATTATTAGGTCCATAATCATGATCATCCCATATAGCATAATGATGTACAGAGCCAAGCAATGGTTGTAATTCAGCTAGTGATCTGTCATGCGTATAACGATGATATATGCCTGTTCTGGAGTCATCTGGCTCTCTAAAATAAACATTATCTCCAAGCCAAATCATAAAATCAGGATCTTTTTTTAAAATGGAAGAATATATAAAATAATCTCCACCATATGCTTTACCGGGTCTATCTTTATCTTTCTCATTTGTATATGCACAACTACCAAATGCAAAACTAAAATTGGGTGGATTTTTTCTATATTCCCAATGTTTTTGAGTTTGAAATTCTAATTGATAATCAAAATTAATTTCTTTACCATCTATTACAGGTTTGTAATAATAATTTATTCCTGGGTTAACTTTATCTGCAACTAAAGTTGCTGTAAAACCAGAATGCTTACTTGTTTGATAATTTTCTGTCTCAAAAATTATATTTGGATTGTTTTTATCCCAGTATAAAAATTTAACTTCAAATTCTTCTTTTGTTTGAATCCATAAAGCTACTTCCATTTTGGTCGAATAACCAACCATTGGTCCAGCATTAATTTTATCTTTAAAAGGAAATATTAAAGATGTAAAAAGTATATAAAAAATTATTTTCATTAATCTAAAATCATTTCAATTAAAATGATAATATCTACAGTTATTTAACATTGATTTTGTGATTTTAAATACATATTTTTAGAAATCACTTAATTTTTTTGAAAGCTCTGATGCTTTATGGGCATAGTAGAGAGCATTATCCTTAGTAATTAAATTATCATTATACAGTGCCAAAATAGAATCATCCATTCTTACCATTCCATCTTTTGCTCCACTTAGTATATAATTATCAATTTGATGTATGTTATTTTCTCTTATCAATGCTTTGATTGATGGTGTATTTACTAAAATCTCTAATGCTAAGGATCTGCTATTTTCAACATTTGGAATTAATTGTTGTGAAATAATGGCAACTAATGACATGGATAAATTCATTCTAATAATCTCTTGCTTTTCTGGGGGGAAAACATCAACTATTCTTGAAATAGTTCCAGCTGCATTATTTGTATGTAATGTAGCCAAAACTAAATGACCAGTTTCAGCTATTGTTAAGGCTGTTGCCATGGACTCAGGATCTCTTAATTCTCCAACAACAACTAAATCAGGATCTTGCCTTAAAGCACTTTTTAATGCATCCGCAAATGTTGGGCTATCAATTCCAATTTCTCGTTGGTTAATTAAAGATTTAGAGTGCGGATATAAGTATTCAATAGGATCTTCAATTGTTATGATATGTCCTTCTAATTCTGAGGATATTTTTTGAACCATTGTAGCAAGTGTTGTTGATTTACCGCTGCCAGTACCACCTGTGATTAATATTAGACCTTTTCTTTGTTCAGTTAATTTTAGAATTGTGTCAGAAAATCCAAGATTTTTTATATTAGGAACTTCAAATGGCAATCTTCTGAATGTGGCAACAATACTACCTCTTTGTTTAAATGCATTAACTCTAAATCTACTAAGTCCAGGAATACCTATTGTAGAATCTATTGCTATACCATTTTTAGCTTTTTGTAATTGGTTATCTTTAAGATATTCACTCAATAAATTAATTATACTGTTTTCATCAAGCTTATCTTCATTAATAGGATTTAATCTACCATTAATTCTTATTCTTGGAGGGCTACCAATAGATAAATGCAAGTCACTTGCATTCTTATCATTCATTATTTCGAATAAACTTTTTAGAGTAAGCATTATTTATTCGAAAGTACTCCAATTAATTTCTTTAGTAATATATTCGAATTTTAAAGAATCTGGAATATAAACTGTCATTTCAAATTTTGCATTTTGTGCAGGTTCTATTGCACAATCAGAAATTACACCATTTGAATAAATAATATTTTGACCATATACATATGTAGAGTCTGAAAAAATTGGGCTCGTATCATCTGCCCAAAAATTATAAATAATTCTTACAAAATCAGCTCTTCTTAATCCATTATTTATGACCTCTCCAATGTATGTCATTGAATTATCATCATTTAGTCGTTCTTCTATTTCTTTTGAAGTAAATTCTACGTAAGGTTGCAATGGAGCTTTATCTTTAATTGATTCTACAAATTGTTTTTCTATTGTTAATTGACCGATTTGCGTTTTAAGAATCATTTTTTCAGTATCTTCATATATTATTGTTCCATCAATTATTGTACCATTTGTCATAATAATTTCGTGTTTTAAATGAGGTGTGGTAACCATTTTTAAGAGATCTGTATTTACGGATGGATAATGTAAACGTGATTCATATTCTATTATTTGACTTTTTAAATCAATTATTTCATTTTGAATATCCATAATAGATTGACTTAAAGGATAAAAAGGCTCAGAATCTTTAATTAAAATTGATGTTTTTTTATCACTTTTATTTCGTTCATTATTAGAAATATTTTCTTTTGAGGCACAACTGAAAATAATTATTAGACTAAAAGATAGCATGAAATATTTCGTGAAGTTATTCAATTTTATCTCCTTTAGTAATATTCGTACTTAACATCGCTTTAAATGCTGCATTTCTTATCTCATTCATATACTTTTCTTTAGCATCTAATTTTTTTGCTAAATTTAAAATTTCAAAATAAAATTCATAGTTTTCAGGATTTTCTAAAATTGGAATAATATACTCTAAAACTCGACTATCATTAAAATTTGCTAAACTATTTATAGCTTTAATTCTTAGTAACCTTGGGAATCCATCTGTTGTAGCTACTTCAATAAATGCTGGTTTAATTTGAGGGTTATTATAATTATCCATTGCAGACATAATAGAATGTAAATTTGCATAATATCTATTTTTTCCCGTTTGAAATGATTCTAATAACGCCATGGTCATTCTTTCATTTTGTATATTACCCATTGCGCTATTAACAAAGTTTAACATTTCTTCATTAGTTTCAGGATCTCCCAACATTTCAATAAAAAAATCAACCAGCTCAGGTGCATTTTTTCTTGATAATACCTCAACAGCAGTATTTCTAATTCTTATATTAATATTCTCATCATTAGCAATTTTCATAAGTAGGGGTATTGATTTATCATCATTCATATTACCAAGCGTCAAAGTTAATATTTCATTCATACGATTGTGATTAGTTAAACTAATTTCATATAAATCAATTAATGTTAAAATTTCATCATCACTGCCATTTTCACCAATTGCATTAACAATTGTTTCTCTCAAATCCATTATTTTATTTTCAGAGTTTTTAAGGCTATTTACTAGGGAATTGGTTGATTCTAAATCTTCAAAACTATTTAAGATTTCTATACACTTAACTAAATATTCAATTTCTAAAAACTCAACATTTTCGACTGTATTTTTTAAAGCATCTTTAACTAGTGGGTTATCAATATTTGATAATAAATCTAAACATAAAAGTCTAATTTCATATGTTTGATTTTTATCTGAAAAAATATTTAGCATAACATTTAAAGCAGATTGATTTCCAAACTCATATAAAATTTTAAGTTGATTAATCTCATCAATATTATAAGGATCTTGTTTTATTACTAAATTTTTACCCAGCAGTCTTTTTTTAGCTCTAGGTTTCATATTTTTTATTTTTTCAGCATCCATTATCTCAATATCTTGAGAAAATAGTAAAATTGAAAAAATAGAAAATAATAATAGTGTCAATTTTTTATTCATTTTTTTATTTTGTTGCAGGACTGGTAATATTATTCAATTCTATTCCTTTTTTCAAGTTAATTCTAAAAATTCTTTCCAATTTCCTTGCCAAATTTCATTATAACTTAACTTTGTTATTGTAAACTTATCCAGCCAGTCTCCAAGAAAAATTAAATATTTATTTTCATGATTAACTATTTTTTGTTGATGATAATGACCAACAAGAACTATATCAATTCCAGTTGACCATTTGTACTTAGCGTAATTTACTATATCTCTCATTATAGTATCTATATATTTATCATTATGATTATAGTTAGAACTTGATTTTGATAATTTATTAGCCATTTTAAAGCTTAATTGAGGGGGAATTTTTTTAAATAATTTTATAAATAAAGTACTTCGAATTATTTTTTTCATTAATCTATAATTATAATCACTTTTTAATAATCCATCTCCATGAGTAATTAAAATTTTTTTATTATTTAAATGAAATTCCAAATCATTTTTATAGAAATTAATGTTAGCTTTTTCTTTAAGATAGCCAAAATCCCAATAATCATGATTACCTGCAATATAATGAATATCAATATTATACTTTTGGAGATTGCCTAATTTCTCAATTAAGTTTTTATAACCATTAGGTATAACTTCGTTAGTTTCAAACCAAAAATCAAAAAAATCACCACCAATTAATAGAGTTCCTTTGCCTTCTTTTTTAATTTTATCTAAAACAGAAAATAATCTTTTTCTTCTTTTTTTTTCACTGTTATCACTCTTCATCATAAAGTGATTATCAGATATAATATAAAAAGGTGCTTTCATTTGTTTAAATTATTACTATACTTATAGTTTATTATTAAACTAATTTAAAAAATAAATTGTATAATTTTTTCAAATATAAAATGAATCGTTTAATTAAAATTTTATTATTATTTACTATTACTAATTTTTTATTCCCACAATTTGGAAAAAATAAAGTCCAATATGATAATTTTGAATGGTATTATATTAAAACAGAACATTTTAATATTTACTTTTATGATAAAGGAAAAGAACAAGCTGAATTTGTAGCATTTTATGCTGAAGAAGCATATAACAAAATTTCTAATTTAATTGGATGGGAACTAAGTAAAAATTCAGATATTTTTGTTTATAATTCTCATAATGACTTTCAACAAACCAATATTGTTTCTGTCCATATGGGAGAGGGTGTGGGTGGAGTTACAGAATTATTTAAGAATAGAATGGTAATTCCATATAATGGGACTTTGAAAGAATTAAAACACGTTATATATCATGAACTTGTTCATGTTTTTATAAATGATGGAATTTATGGCGGGAATATTATGAATGCGATTAGAAATAATTCTGTAATGATTCCTCTTTGGATGAATGAAGGATTAGCAGAGTACTTAACTAATGATTGGGATACTAACTCTGATATGTGGATGCGAGATATTGCTTTGAATAGCGAAACAATGCCACAAATTCCTTATTTAAATGGTTACTTAGCATATCGGGGTGGACAATCGGTGTGGAATTTTATAACACAAAAATGGGGTAAAGAAATTATTGCTGAACTTTTTTCAAATATTAAATATAAGAATGATACCAATAAAGCAATCGAGGTAACGCTTGGAATTGATTTAATGGAATTATCAAATCAATGGCATAAATTTTTAAAAAAACAATATTGGCCTGATATTGTAGACCGAGATGATATTAAAGATATTTCAAGACAAATAACCGACCATGTCAAATTACAAAATAATTATAATATCGGTCCTTCAGTTTCACCAGATGGAACTAAAATAGCACTCTATTCAAATAAAGATGGAGGTATGTCAATATATACTGTGTCTTTGTTAACAGGCGAATTTTTAAATAAAATTGTTTCTGCGCAAGTAACATCTGAAATTGAAGAATTGCATATTTTGAAACCAGGTATAACTTGGTCTCCTGATAGTAAAAAAATAGCTTTTGCAGTTAAATCTGGAAGTTCAGATGCCTTAATAATCCTTGATCCTAATAATCCAAAAGATAGAATAAAGAAAAAATTTAATATTGAAGGTATATATAGGCCAAAGTGGAACCCCATTAAAAATCAAATTGCTTTTATTGGATATAAACAATTTGCAAGCGATGTATTTATATATGATTTAGATAATGATAGCTTAGAACAGGTTACTAACGATGTTTTTAGTGATATTCAAGTTAGTTGGAGTCCAGATGGTTTACAATTATTATTAGTATCTGATCGGAAAAATAATGTTTCAGGTGCAAACTATGATTATTTATCAACAATCAATTTTAATTTTAACTCTTATGATATTTATAACATAGACTCTGAAAATAACATTATTCGTTTAACAAATACTGTTTACAATGAAATTTATCCTCAATATTCACCTTCTGGCGAATATATTGCATTCATCTCTGATGAATCAGGAATAAATAATATTTATATAACAGATGATAATTTTTCATCTAAATCTAATATAACCAATGTTTTGATAGGTATTACTGAAATAGATTGGTTTTCTGATACTGAGATGATTTTTACAGGATTTAATAAAATGGGATATGATATTTTTCAAATATCAAATGTTTTAGAGTTAATGGATAAATCGATTAAAATTAAAGAATCTAATTGGAAAAGTTTTAAACAATATTCCCTTTTAAAAGATTCTAATCATCAGATTAAAGAATATAAAAATTTGAAAAATTATGAGTTCAAAAAAAATATTAGTTCTAAAAATGATACCAGGTTATCTGCTACTGATAGTCTAGGTATACGAATTCCTTATAAATATAAAAGAAAGTTTACTTTAGATTATTATGGTGCTCAATATCAATATGATTTTATACAAAATGAGGGACAAGGAGTAGGTTATTTTTTATTTAGTGATAAACTTGGAAATCATAAAATTGAGCTACAAACATCTTTAGTTATTGATTTTAAACATTCAGATATTATGCTTAATTATTTGAATTTAGAAAATAAAATTGATTGGGGCCTAATATTTTACCATAATTCAATTGTATCATCATATAGCTGGAATCCATTTAATTATCAAAGTCAATATGATTTTTTTAAAGATATAGGATTAAAAATAAGATTTTCAAGACCATTTACGAAATTTAGTAGGATTGAAACTGCCTTAGAACATAATTATTTAGAAAAAAATGAAGAAATAACAAATTGGTATGGAGACATTACAACAGAATATTTAGAATCATTTAATTTTTCTACATATTCTTTAAAATATGTTTGGGATAATACTCAGTTTTGGGGAGGAAATCGAACATTTATAGATTATGAAGTTGCACCTTCAATTAGTTCAAATGATTATATATTTGATAAAATTGAAATTGATTCAAGGACTTATTCTAATTTAACAAATGATGGTTATGTTCGTTTTGCATCAAGGATATTTTTTGGTTCTAGTTGGGGAAGAGATGCAAGAAATTTTGGAATAGGCGGTGCAGGATATAACACTATTTCACATGGAGATGATAATTTACTCAATGAAGATTATGGACAAACTTTAACAGGTGATGGTGAATTAGATTATAGATATGCTTCTTTAAACAATTTTCAATTTCCAGTGAGGGGTTATAATGTTGCTCAAAAATTTGGTACTAAATCATTAATAGCAAACTTTGAATTAAGGTTACCTTTTCTGATATATTATTTTCCAACAATAAAATATTTAGGGCAGATATTTGGTGTTATATTTATAGATGTAGGTGTAGCTTGGAATGATAAAATTCCTAATTTTTCAAGTAAGAATAGTTGGCAGCTAGATAATAATGAAGGCTGGATAATGTCATTTGGTTTTGGACCAAGATTTAATTTTTTAGGAATGCCATGGAAACTTGATTATGCATGGCAATATAATCCACATAGAGGTATTATTTCTTCAAGAAAGTGGTATCTTTCTATAGGAATAGATTTTTAGTATGGGGAAAAAAATATATATATATACAGATGGTGCGTGCAGAGGTAATCCCGGTCCAGGTGGATGGGGCGCATTATTAAAGTATGAAAACTATACAAAAGAAATTAAAGGTGGGTCTTTGTTGACAACAAATAATATTATGGAATTAACAGCTGTTATTGAATCTCTCAATCTATTAAAATTTAAATCTAAAGTAGTTGTAACAACAGATTCTGCATATGTAAAAAATGGAATAACAACCTGGATTCATAATTGGAAATTAAAAGGCTGGAAAACTGCTTCAAAAAAACCTGTAAAAAATAAAGAATTATGGATGAAGTTAGATACATTATCATCCAAACATGATATTCTTTGGAAGTGGGTTAAAGGTCATAGTGGAAATCCAGATAATGATAAAGCTGATTTTTTAGCTAATCAAGGAATAGATGACTTATATCTTTAATGTGATTTTCATCACAAATTTTAAGTGTAGATTTTTTGAAATTATAATACAAGGTTAAGATAATCTATTGATTATCTAGCATATATAAGGGGAAGTGAATACTTCCCCTTTGCTATTTAACCCATAATTATATTTATAAGTAAGACAATATCATTTATGTTGATATTATTATCATTATTTAAATCAGCTAAATTTAATTGGGTTTCAGATGGTTCTAAAATACCCATAATTATATTTACCATAGCCACAACATCAAGTATATTAATAGCACTATCTAAATTTAAATCTCCCATCATAAAAAAACATCCATCGTCTTCAGGACTATAATAACCTGAAGAACAATCGTCGCAATTGTCTTCATCGATATCTGAACATAAAAAATTATCTAAAGGATGTGAATCAACTTGGTCTGAAATACCATCATTATCGTCATCTATATCTCCGGCATCACATATACCATCTCCATCAAAGTCTAATCCATCATCATAAATATCAAAACTTCCTGAATTACAATCATCACAACTATCATCATCTATATCAGAACAGACATATTGGTCATTATCATCCCAATCATTGGATTCTGCGACTCCATCATTGTCGTTATCAGTTTGATTAGTACCATCATAGGTCCCAACTATTTGAACAGCACCACTATTAATTGGATCTAACCACTGGCTAACATTGATAAAAGAGAGCGAAAATTTTCCATAGTAGTCTTCTGTATCACCTGAATAACAATTACCTGAACCTCCAGATAATTGCCCCACTAATAATCCGTCTTCATTAAAAACAGGAGAACCTGAAGAACCACCATATGTTCCTCCATCATCCCATAAAACTCTCCAATGTGAACCTGCAGGCGAAGACCCTTGTCCTTGCCAGTTAATTGATCCAGAACTATATGCTGTATCATTGTCGAAGTTTATTTTTTTAGGATCACCATTTGGATGGTGAATACCACATGAAATAACTGGATTTTCATTTGATTTACTCCAACCACTATAAAATATACCATCTGAAATTGAAGAATCATTTATTATCAATAGGGCATAATCATTATCCATACCATTTGAATCAGATAAAATAGAACTTCCATATTCATATGAACCTTGATTTGCCCAACTTCCATTACAGGATGATGTTTCATAATTAAAATAAAATCTAAATGTGCTAGGATTGTCTCCTTCAACACAATGCCATGCAGTCCAGTAGTACGGCGTTAAATCAAAACTTGTATTATTAATCATTGCTCCACTACATATATAACCACCCATATCCAAGAATGATGTGGAATTAATTTGATCTGTAAATTCGTTTGCACTATTACATACTACATTATCACCACAGCTTCTTGAATTAGAGTTATTTGAAAAATTTAAAATATCTCTATAATCATGTATTATATAATCTATACTAATTATACCTTGACCAAAAGCTTCAAATGGTTCATAGTATTCTAAATTGACATAATCGCCTTGTATTAATGGAGTAGAAAAAAGCATATCGGTTTGATTATTTTTTTGTGTATAAGCTCCTAATATTTTATTTTTATTATATACAAAAAAAGTTGAGTTATCTGGTAACTTGAAATTATCATATTCTATAGAAATGGCCTTGGCATCTTCGCTTTTAATTGATAATGTCCATATTCTATCTCCGTTTTCTAGTGATTCCCACTCACCAGAATTTTGTAAATTTAATTGAACATTAAATTTATAGCCATACCTAAATGGAGTTGCTGGTGGCCTATTTTCATCTTCTAAAATTAGTTTTTCTATATCGAGTATTGGCATAATGACTAAATTATTATTTAGTTTAATTTTATTTTGTTTGGCAAATGGCATACCTCCAATACTATCCTGAGAAATAATAATATTTATTAAAAATATTAAAGAAAATAAAATTGCATACATTAAAATTCTCCGATTAGTTTAAAATTAAATTGACTATGTTAATAATGTCCAAAACATCAATAAATCCATCAGCATTTATATCAGCTGATTCATTATAAGTATTTGATCCTAAAATAATATTCACACTAAGGATTACATCTTGAATATTTATATTCCCATCATTATTAACATCACCATATAAAATTGATGAATAAAAAGAAGGAGGAAAAATAATATTATCTATGTAAGCTGCATCTTCTCCTAATGTGACCGCTTGGTCTTTGATATATTTCCAAGTAAATGTATGAAGGCCAGCTGATACTGGGAAAACGTTTGTTGACCAATTTATTTCACCTGCCCATTTTTCTTGTTCAATATTATCAATATAAAATGCTAAATAATCGTAAAAATTTCCAGTTTGACTTCCTACATCTTCACAAGAAACTTTTTTATCAAATTGAATGTTTCCATCTTCTTCAATATTCATTTCTATAGAAATTTCAGATATCATGTTATGATCAATTTGTCCAGATTTTATGTGTGATGACTCATTTATCAACTGATTTCCATTTATAATTTCCCAATTTTGCTCACTATTTATAATCCATGGGAATTCGTTGAAAGAATTATGATTAAAGTCCTCAATTAAATATTCTACATTAAAATAATATGTATTATTCCATAAATTATTTATAGAAATTACTTCAACATCTAATGTAAAGTTATGACCAAAGGGTGCATTTTGATCAATTAAAAAAGACAATACTATATCTATATTTTCTCCAGCACTCAGGCCATCAATATTAATATTTTCAGTAATCATATTAATATATGGGTTATTTTCGGTATTTAGTAGATTGACCTGTATATTATTATCATTAGCATTACCTATATTTTCTAAGTTTAGCAATACATTGATTATCTCATTTTGAGATATCATTAAATCTTCTCCCATATCAATACTTTGTGAGGAAAGTGAAGTGAATGCACCATCTGGGGAAGCTACAAAAATTTCGTTAAAATGTGGTATTTTATTTTGACCCGTAATTGTAATATCTAAATTTGTAATATCATTAATTGCATCAAAAACTAGTACAACGAATCCGGATTCCTCAACAGTGCCAGAACTTATCAGTTCATTGCCTTGAGATAATCCAACGTAGCTAAAAGGATCAGCTTGAATTTCAATCGCTTCAGAACCAATAGGTAAGAATAAATCATAGTTTGCACTAATCTCTTGAGGAACGCCTTGATAGGTTGAAAGTGATGGATCTCCCATCAAATGATAAATTTCCCAGTAATAATCATCCATACCATTTGCCTGGGCAACAGCAAGATTGCCCACCATCATTATTGCACTATTAACCACTGCCCATGTATCTTCATCTTGCAAATGAAACATGGCGTCATAAGCACCAACTCCTGAGGAATTATATGATGGATTTACACTTACATTACCTGATCCTACACCCCACCAATAATCTTCATCCCAGTACGTAACATCTGAACCACCAATATATCCGATAGCTCCAGCATTGGCTTTTCTTAGAAGAGTTTCCCCAAAACAAGAACCTGAATCAAATGCATTGGTTAAACAACAGTTTCCTATCATTGTTGGATATTGATTGAAATTTGTCATATTATTTGCATCATTAAGATCAAATTCTGGATCTGCCCAACCTGACTCCCAACCATGTGCAGTATAATTAATAAATCCTACTCCTTGGTTGGCTATATTTAGAATTTGATTTTGTGAATTCCCTGAAGCAGGATACAAAAATGTATTCGAATTAATACCATTATTAGAATTAAAATAATATTGATTTCCGTAATTAATTTGTCCATTTCCATAAGTTGGAGCAAAGTTAGCGTCTACTCCTGAAATCATTAAGACTTCTCCTAAAAAACTAGGGTCAGGCATATTGAACTGTTCGTATTCTAATGTTTTCTCAATCTGTGCAATTGCATGATTAGGATTTTGTGCAGAAAATCTACCACATAAAACATCTGGTAAATTATCATTTGTATAATCACAATAATCTAAATCTGAAACATGACCGCCACTTGAGTAAGAAGCAGGAATTTGTTGCGTATCTCCAACTAATAAAACAAATGATGGAATAGGATCTCCATCGAGTGGATTCTCATATTTATCTTGAAGATAGTTTTTTATTTGATTTGAAGATGAACCAATCTCATCAGTATATCCAACTGTAACATGGAATCCTTTTTTAGTTTTCCAATTGATAAATGGTTCTAAACTACTTTCAAAAATTCTGTCAGATATGATTATGTAGCCAACTTTATCTTCAATGAAATCATTTTCACGCGTGATTTCATTTACAGAACTATAATTTTTTAACGAATTTCTAAAAATTGGTTCAAAAAAATGAGAAAATGCTTTAGATTTATTTTGATTATATTGCTCAAGGTCTAGATCATCAAAATATATTTTGAATTTAATGTTTTTATGCACCACTACTTTATTAGTAACAGGGTTATATTCTATTGGACTAATCATAAGATTCGCTATATTTATCTCTCTAAGCGTTCCTTTATTTTTAATTTCAATTAATGGGTTTTTTATAAACTTATTACTTGTATATTCCTTTTCATTAAATTGGAATTTATTTTGATATTTACTTTTGGCTCGGGAACCTTGGACAGGATCAATTAAAAAATTAATATTATTTTTATTTCCATCAATAATTTCAATTTCGTCATTAATAATTTCAATTCTAAAATTATCATTTTGTGGTATTTCGATTAAGCTATTTATCATTGGTAAATTTGGTAGGCCCAATTGTTTTGATGGATAACTATTTGATAATGAAATATTTGTAAAACTCTGTTGATTAATTTGTATTTCACTTATTATAAGTTCATTAATCGAAAACTCTACTTCTATAGAATTTGGATTAATATTATTAATTCTAAATAATTGTAAATTATTTAAAATGATTTTATCATTAGAAAATAAAAATTGAGATAAAAATAAAAAAAATAGAAATTGCTTAAACTTCATATTGCTCCCATTAAATTTTAATAATTTAATTTATATTTTATATAACAAGATAACTATTTAATATTCATAACAAAATGTAACATGTAATTATTATAATTTAAACACATATGATATGGAACATATATTTAATACAAGTTGTTAAACTTTATTAGCATAATTTTTAAAAATGAAATTTAAAATTTATTTAATATTACATCTAATTTTTCAAACCTCTATGGTATTATCAAATGAAAAATTAAAATTTTCTGCAGATTTTGCTGAAAGTTATATTGAAGACAATTTAAAAATAAAAGTTTTCAAAGATAATGTTAAAATAATTGATAAAGACAAAATCTTATTTACAGATTTAGCAAGATACTTACAAGATTCAAATAAAGTTATTTTAAGTGGAAATGTAAAAATGTTTAATCAATTAGATACATTATCTTGCAATGAATTGATTATTTTTCAAAATAATAAAAGATATGAAGCTCTTGGAAATGTTATTTTTAACCGAAAAAGCACAAATATTAAATCAGAAAAATTATTATACTTTACAGATTCAGAACAAGTTGAAGCCTACGAAAATGTTTATTTACAAAGTGAAAATAACGAAATTTTTGGACAATCTTTAAAAATTAATTACAAAAATAATAAGGTTTCAAAAATTAATATGTATGATAAAGTTAGTTTAATTAATAAAAAATTATTTTCATTTAAAGATAATCATTTACCTCAATTATTAGAAGACAATATGAAATCAAATATACTTTTAATTTACTTTGATGAAAATGAAAGTATAAATTCGATCAAATTAATGGGTATGGCACAAGCTAATTTTAATGCAATATCAGATAGTTTATTGAAGGGATATAATAACGTTTCTGGTGATACAATTTTAATTGAAATCAAAGATGATGAATTAACTAATATGTTTGTAAAAGGAGGAGCAATAGGTAGCTTTCAACCAGATAAAAAAAATGAAAATTTATTATATAATATTTCATATAATGCCGAAGAAATAAGTTATGATTTAGAAAATGAGCTAACATATTTAGTAGAATCAGCCAAGGTTGTGTATGGAGAAACCACTTTAGAGGGCGGTGAAATTAATGCAGATTTAAAAACAAATATAGTTGAAAGTAAAATAAGTCAATCAATTATACCTTCAGTTAAAACAGGAAATGAATCTCCAACATTTGGGAATTACATGAAGTTTAATTTATCTAATGAAACTGGTATAATAGAACAAGGATATAATAAAATCGATATGGGTATTTTTCATGGTGATAGTTTTTTCACAGATAAGAATGAAGATATTTATATTGAAAATGGAGTTTTTACATCATGTGATATTGATGAGCCCCATTATCATTTTGGAAGTAGTGTCATGAAAGTTGATAATCAAAATAATCAAATTATTGCAAGACCAATGCGATTATACATTCAGGATTTCCCATTAATTACTTTACCATTTGCAATTTTACCTAATTCAAACCAGAATAGAAAAAGTGGATTTATTATGCCTTCATTCGGTCATAGTAAAAGTAATGGAACATGGATACAAGACTTGGGATATTATTATGCACCAAATGATTATTATGATATAATTACATATTTAGATTTCTATGATAGGTCAAAGGTTCAAATTGATTCGAAAATAAATTATAAAAAATCATACGGCAATAATTGGTATAACTATAATTATTACGGTCATTTTCAAATTAATAATTTTATAAATGAACTTAATCCTTCAAATAATAATTTTATAAACTTATTTGATAATAAAAAATCAACGACAAAATATTCAAGTAAATTTTCACATAATCAAGATTTTGGTAATAATCAATTCATTAGATTAAAATATGAATATTATAATTTTGAAAATTTATCGGATGTAATAGAGAATAATGCTAGAATTAGATTAGACCAAAAAGAAATTTCTCAAATTTATTATTCTAAATCATGGGATAATTCTAGTTTATCAGTAGGAGCTTCATCGTTTAGAAATTTAATATTGCCTGAACCAGATTATGAAAATCAACTAAGAGATTATAAAAAAGTTGATTATCCTAGCGTGAATTTTCAATATAATAATCCACTACTTTTCGGTAAAACTGATAAATGGTTTGGTAATACAAAACTTTCATATAATTTATCACATTTTAATGAAAGTATATCATACTCAAAAAAATCAACTTGGCAATGCCAAGATCAATATGGATTGGTTACTTCTGATTTTAATTCAGAGCAGTGTTTAGAAGATAATAATATCTGGGAAGGTGAATGTTTTGATTCAGACTACAATCAATTAAGTCATATTTTTTCACAGGAAGAATGTTTATCATCAAATAATATTTGGATACTTGATTGGGAAAAAAATGGAATTAGTTATCAATCTGACCCCTCATTGGAAAATAAGATAACAATAAAAATCCCATTTAATTTTTTGTATTTTAATATAAATCCTAATATTATTGTTTCAGAACAATTGGCTCTGGATGGCATCTATAAAATTAAAGCAAGAAAAAGACAAGGTTCTATAGGTATAAATTTACAAACAAATATATATGGAACAATTAATTCTCAATTGATTTTTAGAAAAATTCAAACTTTTAGGCATATAATTACTCCTTCGATAAATACAATTTATATTTCAAAAAATAAGCTAATATCAGGATCTTATGATGATTTTAATCAAACTAGATTTAATATTAATGATGATTTAATTAATAATTATTCACTTATTTCATCCTTTAATATTAATAATAGATTACAAGCAAAAATTTTGAATGAAGATAACGAATTGTATAAAAGAGAAATTTTAACTTATAATTTTTATACAAGTTATAATTGGGATACAAAATTATTCAATGCTCTAATGTCTTCAATCAGTTTAAAGGATAAAACTGGAGGAGAATATCTTAGATTAAATATTGAACAAAGTTTTTATAGAAAAGATAGTAATGAATTTTTGAATGGGTTACCTAGATTAGTTGGAATGAGCACTAGCATTTCTAGAAATTTTGGTTACACAATCAATAGTGATGAATATTCTGAATCAGAAACTAACCAAAAATCGAAAAAACAAAATCTTTGGGATGCATCTTTTGGATTTACATTAACAGCAAAGTATGATTTACAAAAAAAATGGGATCTTGAATATTCAACTTTATCATTGAATTCAAATATTAGATTAACAAATTCATGGCTCATGAAAAATAATTTTTATATTAATATGGTTGATTTAGAAATTAATTCTTATGAAGCTGAATTTATTCGATCACTTCATTGTTGGGATTTTTCATTTTTTCTGAAACCTATTGGTTATAATCAAGGATTTGGTTTGAAAATAAGTATTAGTGAACCTAACTTACAGAGTTTAAAAGTCACACAATCTTCAAGAATGCGTGGAAATAATTGGTAATGAAATTATCAGATAAAATAAATAAAAAAACAATAATTTATCCTTTAAATTCTAAAATCCGACAGGATGCCATACATGAGCTCCTCAATCATTTTCAAAACAATAAGTATTTGAAAGAAACAAAAAAATTATTTTCATATTTAAATTCTGATCAGTTTAAAACTATGGCTAGAAGAGGTGTAGCATACCATTACCATACATCTCTGGAAGTTAAAGAAACATTAGCTGTTCTAGGTATTTCAGAAGATGGAATAAATTATCAATCAGTTGATGGTTTACCTTGTAATTTTATATTATTAATTCTAGAACCCATGAAGAATCCCAATAGCCACAGAAAATTTATTAATATGTTTCAAGAATTTCTTAGAACCTCGAATATTAAGACTGAATTATTAAAAGCAAAATCAAATATTGAAATAGAAAACATCATTTCTGAATGGGAAGCAAATAATAGGAATCTCGATATTGAATGAAAAATATAATTAGAAATATAAAGGGTACAAATGATATACTGCCTGATGAATCCTTGCTCTGGATTTATTATGAAAATTATATTAGAGATTTTTTTCAGAAATATGGTTATAAAGAAATTAGAACTCCTATTTTTGAAAGTACAGAACTATTTTTGCGATCTATTGGCAAGGATACAGATATTGTTTCTAAAGAAATGTATAGTTGGGTCGATCAAGGTAATAATAATTTGACACTAAGACCTGAATTAACTGCTTCAGTTTCAAGAAGTTTTATACAAAATCAACTAAACAAAAAACAAAAGTCACACAAGTTTTATTATATTGGGTCCTCATTTAGAAGAGAACGACCGCAAAAAGGTAGATTTAGACAATTCGAACAATTTGGTATAGAATCTTTTGGATCTTCTTTTCCAGAACAAGATGCCGAAATAATATCTATGGCATATTTGTTTTATAAATCTTTAGACATTAAAAATCTTAATTTAAGAATTAATACTATTGGTTCAAGAGAAGATAGAAAAAAGTATGTTCAAAGTTTAAAAGAATATTTTAATAAATTTGAAAAAAAATTAACAAGTATTAGTAGGAAACGTTTAGAATCAAATCCCTTAAGAATTTTGGATACAAAAATTGATTTTGAAATTGAGTTGGTCCGTAAGGCACCCAGAATTATTGATTATATAAGTGATGAAGATAAAAAACATTTTCAAACTTTATTAAATATTTTAGATAATATGAATATTCCATATGTTATTGATAATTATTTAGTCAGAGGATTAGATTATTATTCTAGGACTGTATTTGAAGTTCAATCTGATTCGTTAGGTTCGCAAAATGCATTATGTGGTGGTGGTAGATATGACTATTTAATTGATGAACTGGGTGGCCAAAAAACTCCTGCTATTGGTTTCGCTGCAGGGATTGAAAGATTAATTTTAGCATCTGAATTAGATGTAAATCATATTGAAAATAAGCCAGATATTTATATTGTAGCTTCTAGTAATGAAGCAATAAATTTATCTTTTTCATTAGCTAATAAATTGAGATATAAAAAGAATTTCGTGGTAATTCAAGATACTTTACGTAGAAGTATTAAATCTCAGATGAAAGATGCAAATAGATTACAGGCTAGGTATTGCATTATTATAGCTGAAGAAGAAATAAAAAATTCTACTGTTTCAATAAAAAATATGGATACAGGTGATCAAAAAACGAAATTATTTGATGAGGTTTTAGATTTCTTTAAATAATATTTATGAGATTAATTTTAGGATAAAAAAATGAAAATAATTTCTTGGAATGTAAATGGTATTAGAGCAGTAATTAAAAAAGGATTTTATGATTTTATTGATGAATATAAACCTGATATTTTATGTTTACAAGAAACAAAAGCTCAACCTGAACAGGTAGATATAAAGCTTAATCAATATCCGTATCAGTTTTGGAATTCAGCAGAAAAAAAAGGTTATTCAGGAACAGCAATTTTTTCTAAGAAAGAACCATTATCTGTGAAAAATAATATTGGTATTGATAAACATGATAATGAAGGAAGAGTTATAGCTGTTGAATTTGAAGATTATTTTTTAGTTACTGTTTATACTCCTAATTCAAAAAGAGAATTACTAAGATTGGATTATAGAGCACAAGAATGGGATGTAGATTTTTTAAAGTATTTAAAAAAATTGGAAGAAAAAAAACCTGTTATTTTTTGTGGTGATTTAAATGTAGCTCATAAAGAAATAGATTTAAAAAATCCTAAAACTAATAAAAGAAACGCGGGATTTACTGATGAAGAAAGATTAGGATTTGATAATTATATTGATTCTGGATTTATAGATACTTTCAGAGAATTTGAAAAAGGACAGGGTCATTATACTTGGTGGAGTTATATGTTTAATTCGAGAGCAAAAAATGTTGGTTGGAGAATAGATTATTTTTGTATTTCACAAATTTTACGTCCAAAATTAGCTAAATCATATATCCTTAAAGATGTTATGGGTTCAGATCATGCTCCTGTAGTATTAGAAATAAATGATTAGTAAAAATAAAACAAAATTTCTTAGATCCTTAAAATTAAAAAAAAATAGATTAACCAGTAAACTTACTATTATCGAAGGTTCAAGAATCATTGATGAAGCTATTAATTTAAATGCTAAAATCACTGAGATTTTTTATGTTTCAAAATTCTTTGATAAAAATAAAAGTTTACTTACTAAAATTGATTTGAACGGTATTCCTCATGATGTTATAGAATTAAAAGATTTAAAGGAAATAGCTGATACAAATAATCCCCAAGGAATAATAGCTGTAGTTAATATTAAGAAATATTTGGATTCCAAATTGACTGTTACAAATGAAAATTATGTGATACTAGATCAAATTTCAGATCCTGGTAATTTAGGAACTATTTTACGTACATGTGCATGGTATGGTATAAATCAAATTGTTTTAATGCCAGAATCAGTTGATCCTTTTAATTTAAAATGTTTGCGATCTGCTATGGGTGCACATTTTAGTTTTAAATACATTAATTATTCAGATTATGATAAAATTATATCTTTTTTAGAAAAAAATAATTATAATATTTTATGTTCAAATTTAAACGGATCTGATATTTCAAAAATTTCTTTAAAAGGTAAGTGGGCATTAGTTTTGGGATCAGAAGCACATGGAACAAACATGATATTTAAAAAATTTAATAATATTACAATATCTAAAAAAGGCAGTATTGATAGTTTGAATGTTTCGGTTGCAACCGGTATACTTTTAGACAGATTAATTAATTAATTTTTTAATCAACTTTAAATAATTAGAATATTTCACTAACTCCTCCTCTCCTAGAATCACCTACTGCTTGATTAATACTTACGCAGTTTGCACCACCAAAAAATAAGCTTTTATCAGAAAATTTATTTATTAGAAATTTATTTGTGTATGTGTTTTTTGGTATTTTTATATCTCGTTCAATGAACAAATTATTATTTTCTAAATGTATTCTAGGAGATTCAACGGCATCTTTTAGATTCATTTTTTTTACAATAAGATTAATAATAATTTGTACGATTGCTGATCTTATTCTATTACTTCCTCCACTGCCTAATGCATATAATGGTTTATTATTTTTCATAATAATTGTTGGACAAAGCATTGTAGGCAATCTACCTGAATGTTTCCATTTATGAAACCCAAAAGGATTCAAATCTCGCTCTCCTAGCATATTATTCATCAAAATTCCAAATTCAGGAACAAAAATACCTGAACCTTCTCCATTAGTTGTTGTAGCACTTACTACATTTTCATATTTATCTATTACGCTAATATGTGTTGTTGAGCCTAAATCAGAACTTTTAAAATTTTCATTATTAAAATTTTCATTATTAAAACTTTTTAAATATTTATTTAAAATTGAATCTTTGAGACAGTTAGAAATTTCCATTTCATCGAATGGGTTTAAGCAGGTTTCTGACCTTACTACAGATGTTAATTCCATAGCCTTTATTAAATCAATTATATTAGAATTTAAACGTTTAGATTTTTTAAGAATTTTTAGTAAAAATACAACTAGTGTACCTCCATAGGCTGGTGCCGGATTTGTAAAAATTTCATATTCATCAATTTTAATTTTTAAAGGTTTTCTCTTAAACACTTTGTAATTATTTAAGTTCTGTTTATTAATCATACCACCATCACTAAATGTATTTTCAATAATATTAGCTGCTTCACCCTTATAAAAAAAATCTCTCCCATTTAAAATTAACTCTTCAAGAAAAGTTGAGAAATTAGGGTTTTTGAATGTATCACCTTCTTTTAGAAATGATTTATTTTTTATAAAGAGTTGTTTTCCCATTTTTGAATCTGTAAGAATTGGTTTAATTAACTTATTTATGTAAGACTGATATCTAGATAATATAACACCATCTTTTGCAATTTTTATTGCTGGTTGAAGGACTACATTTAGCGGTAGAATCCCTTTTTCCTTTTGAACTTGTAGTAACCCAGCAATATTTCCTGGGACAGCACATGAACCTTTGCCAATAAAAAAATCTTGTGATGTATTACCAAAATCAACTTTTATTTTTTTAAAATCTAAATTTGAATTAATGTTATTAAGAGGGTAATTAACAAAAAAATCGTAAATCATTGGATATTGGTTTTTGCTAGATGATATTAGTATTCCACCACCACCTGCACCTGTTAACGCAAATTCTGATGTCATGCTAGTAAAAATGGCGCCTACTGTTGCATCAAATGCATTACCGCCTTCAATTAAAATATCTTTTGCAGTATTTAAAGTTTCTTTTGAGCCTGCGGCAATTGAGCCATATTTCATTGTGATTTTTTCTTCAATTAATTATATAACTTTTTGTTAAAGATGTTAAATAAATTATTAATTTATAATATATATTTATAATGAAAAGAATGAGATTAAGTTGAAAAAAAAATTATCTACAGTTTACGATCCTAAAAGAGTCGAGGGAAAATGGTATTCAGAATGGATTGCTAATAAAATTTTTGTTCCTGATTATAAAAATAAAGAATCATTTACTGTAATGATTCCACCTCCAAATGTTACGGGTATTTTACATCTGGGACATGTTTTAAATAATACTATTCAAGATGTTCTAGTTCGAAAAGCTAGAATGGAAGGTAAAAATACTCTTTGGCTTCCTGGAACTGACCACGCATCTATTGCAACAGAAGCTAAAGTAACTAAGTTTCTTAAAGATCAAAAAATTGATAAAAAAGAAATTGGCAGAGAAGAATTTCTTAAACATTGTTGGGACTGGACAGAAAAGTATGGAGGCATTATTACAGACCAGCTAAAGCGTTTAGGATGTTCCTGTGATTGGAGCCGTGAAAGATTTACAATGGATGATAAATATTATAAATCTGTCATTCAAACATTTGTTAAATTGTATAATGATGGTTTGATATATCAAGGGAAGCGAATGATTAATTGGGATCCAATTGGTAAAACAGCATTATCCAATGAAGAGGTTATTTATAAAGAAGAAAAAGGTTTTTTATGGAATATTAAGTATCCAATTAAAAATGAAAAAAAATATTTAATTGTTGCTACTACTAGGCCAGAAACAATGCTTGGAGATACAGGTGTTGCAGTTAACCCCAATGATAAAAGATATTCAAAATATATTGGTAAAAAAGTTTTACTTCCAATCATGAATAAAGAAATCCCTATTTTTTCTGATGAATATGTTGATATGGAGTTTGGGACAGGGTGTGTTAAAGTAACTCCCGCACATGATATGAATGATTATGCAATGGCAAATCGTAATAATTTACAGATTATAAATATTATGCATGACGATGCAAAATTTAATAATAATGTCCCTTCTGATTTTCAAAATAAAGATAGATTTGAAGTTCGAAAAATGGTTCTTGAAATACTTGAAAAAGATGGTTATTTATTAAAAACAGAAGATTATATTCATAAAGTTGGTCATTCTGAAAGAACAAATGCAGTTATTGAACCTAGGCTATCTAAGCAGTGGTTTTTGAAAATGGATCAATTAGCCCAACCTGCTTTAAAAGCAGTAAAAAATAAAGATGTAAATTTTCATCCAAAAAGATGGGAAAAAATATATAATCATTGGCTAGAAAATATTCAAGACTGGTGTATTTCGAGACAATTATGGTGGGGCCACAGAATCCCAGTTTGGTATAAAGAAGATAAAATATATTGTGGTACCACTGCTCCAGATGAAGATGGTTGGATTCAAGAGGAAGATGTTTTAGATACATGGTTTAGCTCTTGGATTTGGCCAATGGCTACGTTAGGATGGCCCAATGACAGCGAAGATTTAAAACATTTCTATCCATCTCAAGATTTAGTAACAGGACCAGACATAATTTTCTTTTGGGTAGCACGTATGATTATGTCTGGATTATATTTTAAGAATGAGATACCGTTTTCTAATGTTTATTTTACAAGTATCATAAGAGATGATAAAGGTAGAAAAATGAGTAAATCTCTTGGAAATTCTCCAGATGCTTTAGAATTATTTGATAAGTATGGAGTAGATGCTGTTAGAGTGAGTATTCTTATGATGGCACCTCAAGGTTTAGATATACATTTCAAAGAAGATAGATTAGAGCAAGGCAGAAATTTTATGAATAAACTTTGGAATTGTTCTCGGTTTATAATGATGAATGTTGAAGATTTTGAATTTCTCAAAATTGAAACAATAAACGAAGATAAATTAGATCAAACAGATAAGTGGATTTTATCTAAGCTGAATATTGTTATTGAAGATGTTGAAAAATCTCTTAAAAATTATAAAATGAATGATGCAATTAAACTTATTTATAATTTTGTTTGGGCTGATTTTTGTGATTGGTATATTGAATTTTCAAAATCTCGTATTTATGGTCAGTCTAAAGAAGATAAAAAAGTTGTGCTATCTATATCTACTTATATTTTAAAAAGTATTTTAAAATTAATTCATCCGTTTGCTCCATTTATATCAGAAGAAATATGGTCTTATTTAAATGAAAGTAATTTTTTATCAAAGGAAACTTATCCTGAATTTCAACAACAATTTAAATTTGAAAAAGAGCAAAAAAATATTGAATTATTTAAATCCATTATTACTTCTATCAGAAATATTAAATCAGATTTAGGCGTTTCACCTAAAAAAGAATTAGTGATTTATTTTAAAGGTAATGATATAAAAACTCAAATGATTAAGGATAATGAACATCATTTATTTAAAATTGCGAATGTAAAAGAAATAAAATATGGAAGTAATATATCTAAACCAGAACAATCAGCATCTTCTGTAATTAATAACTTAGAATTCTTTATTCCATTGAAAGGACTTATTAATATAGATAAAGAAGTTAAGCGATTAAAATCTAAATTAGATGATATAGAAGCAAGACTAAATAATGTGCAAAAAAAATTAAACAATGAAAATTTTATTAATAAAGCTCCTAAAAATATTATTGATCATGAAAAAGATAAATATAAAGCATATTATGAGGATTATCAGAAAATTTTAAAAAATTATAAAAGCCTTATCTAAAAATTAAAATTTGGATATACCAAATCAAATCACTATTAAAACAGAAGTACAATACCTTAGAGGTGTAGGCCCTAAACGAGGACAAATTTTAAAGAGTTATGGAATAAGTAATATTGGTGATTTAATTCGTAATTTTCCACGAAAATATTTAGATAGAACAAATGTTAAAAATATTAATCAAATTAAAATTAATGAACAAGTTGTAATTATTGGCACAGTAAAATCATTTGGTCTAAAATATTTGAAAAAAGGAAAGTATTTTCAGCTTAATATTTCAGACGAAACAGGTTTTATTCAATGTATTTGGTTTCACGGAATATCATGGATTTCAGAAAAATTTAAAGAAGGTGACAATATTGCTGTTTTTGGAAAAGTTGAATTTTATAAAGGCTATAGAATTATCCATCCTGAATTTGATTTATTAGAAAATAGTAAAGATCCATCTAATACTGGTCAGATTATTCCACTTTATGCATCAAATAACTTATTTAAAAAAGTAAGTTTAGATAGTAGAGCAATCAGAAAATTAATTCATAATGCATTAAATCAGGTTTACTTGATTAAGGATCATTTTTCTGAACATTTTCTAAAAAAAGAGGCCTTATTAAGCCTGGATAAATCTATTCGAATCGTTCATCAGCCTAATTCAAATGATGATTTAAAGTCAGCATACTATCGTTTAAAATTTGATGAGTATTTTTTCCTTCAATTAGTTTTAGCAATAAATAAATATCAGTTAAGTAATTTTAAAGGAAAAAAATTTATAGAGTTAGGTGACTATGCAATAAAAATGTATAAGAGTTTAGATTTTAAATTGACAAATGCTCAAATTAGAGTGATGAGAGAGATTAGAAAAGATCTGGCAATGGATAAGCCAATGAATAGATTAGTCCAGGGCGATGTTGGATGTGGAAAAACAATTATTGCAATGCTCACATCTGCAATAATTGTAGGTAATGATTCTCAAGTGGCAATTATGGCTCCAACAGAAATTTTAGCTGAACAACATTTTGAAAGTTTTTTTGAGTTTTGTTCCAAATTAAATATTAAATGCAAATTACTTATTGGGAATTTAAAACAGAATCAAAAAAATCAGATTTATGAAGATTTAGAAAATGGTAGAATACAAATTATTGTTGGTACTCATGCTTTAATACAAGAAAAAGTTAAGTTTAAAAATTTAGAATTAGTTGTAGTAGATGAACAGCATAGATTTGGAGTTGAACAAAGAAAAAATTTAATTACAAAAGGTAAACATGTTAATATTTTATCTATGACAGCAACCCCTATACCCAGAACACTAACTTTTGCAATTCATGGTGATATGGATTTATCATGGATTGATGAACTTCCACAAAATAGAATTCCTATAAAAACATCAGTAATTGAATCAAAAAAAATTGATTCAGTCTACACTTTAATGAAAAATGAAATGGATAAGGGACGTTTTTGCTTTATTGTATTCCCAATAATAGAAGAATCTGATAAAATTAATGCTGAGGCAGCAGAAAGTGCCTATGAGAATTTTAAAAAAAATATTTTCAAAGAATATACCTTAGGTTTTCTTCATGGAAAATTAAAAAAAGAATCTAAAACACAAATTATGGAGCAGGTAAATAATGGAGAAATTCAATGTTTAATTTCTACAACGGTAGTTGAAGTTGGTATAAATAATCCCAACGCTACAGTTATGGTAATTGAAAATGCTGAAAGATTTGGCCTGACTCAACTACATCAATTAAGAGGAAGAATTGGAAGGGGAAAATTTCAATCATATTGTTTTTTAATACAAAGAAAAAAAACTGAGCAATCCTTCAAGCGACTTTCAATAATAGAAAAGCACATTGATGGATTCAAAATATCTGATGAAGATTTAAAACTTAGAGGTCCTGGAGAGTTTTTAGGAACCAAACAGCATGGTCATATTTCATCAAAATTACTTGATATTGTTAATGATGGTAAAATTATGAGACATGCAAGAACAAGAGCCTTTGAAATTATAGAAAATGACCCTAAACTTATAAAGTCTCAGAATTTAAAAAAGAAACTTTTACAAGATTATAGGCATATGTTAGAATTTATTAATATTGGATAAAAATGTATAAAAAAATAAATATTATCTTAGCTTTTTTATCGTTTTTTATTCCGCTTATCCTTTATTTAATGACTATGGCACCGACAACTTCATTTTGGGATTGCGGTGAATTCATAGCTACGTCTTATATTTTAGGTGTGCCACATCCACCAGGGTCTCCATTATTTTTACTTTTAGGGAATTTTTTTAGTAGTCTACCTACCTTTACAGATATTGGAGCCAGGGTTAATTTAATTTCTCCAATTACCAGTGCACTTTCTGTAATGTTTTTATATTTAATTATAGTAAAATTAATTGAAGAGTATAGCGGTAAAGCAAATAATGCATCTAGAATTATAATAAACAATTTAAGTGCATTTGTTGCATCTTTAACTTTCGCTGTTACTGATTCTCATTGGTTTAATGCTGTAGAGACTGAGGTATACTCTTTATCAACGTTTTTCACAGCTATTGTAATATGGATGATATTAAAATGGTCTTCATTGTCTAATGAAAAATGGAATACAAGATATTTATTATTAATAGCATATATGATGGGACTTGCTATTGGGATTCATATTTTAAATCTTTTAACTATGTCATTTATTGGATTAATTATTTATTTTAAAAAATATGAAGATGTAAGCGTAATTAGTATAATTAAAGTTTTATTTTTTACCACTTTAGGTTTTGTAACTATTTACTATGGTATCATTTTAGGTCTTCCAGACATAGTAAGTAAATTTAATAGTTTATACATAATAATGTTTGGTATTACTATTATTATTACTTCAATTATTTTAATTCATTTAACAACACATAATAATTCATTATTTAATCTTACAAGAATATTTTCAACTTTATCTATAATTTTCATAGTTTTTCTATCCTTTAATAAATTATTTATTAAGGATAAAAATTTTATAACAAATAATTTGTCTAATCAAATTGTAGCTATTGATGATGCATATTATTACTATATGATTGAATTAGAAAAGCAATCACCTAATTATGCAGATATTAATTATGATTATTTAGATCAGCTTAAAAAAGATAAGGCAATTTTGATAAAAAATCAGAAAATGTTTGATAAGCAGAGTGATAATATGAGTTTTTTGAGTTTATTATTATGGCAATCTAAATCAGTTATTTTTGCCTTGTTGTTAATTTTAATTGGAATTCCTTTATTTGTTTTTAGATATTTTACTCAACATAGAGAAGAAAAAAATCTGCTTATAATTAAAGTTTTACTATCTTGTTTTTTATTAATTGTTATTGGTTATTCAACATATACTACAATATTTATAAGAGCTAATCAAGAACCAAGAATAAATGAAAATAATCCAAACACTCTTGATAGGGCAGTTTCTTATATTAATAGAGAGCAATATGGCTCCATAAATTCTTTTAATCCAAAATCAGCAATCCAAAACAGTACAGGTGGCCATTGGAAAAGATGGACAACTGATAAAGAAAATCCTTCATTAAAAGAACAGTTTAGTTTTATGTGGAATTATCAAATTAAAGAAATGTACTTACGATATTTTGCCTGGCAATTTATTGGTAGATCAGATAAAAATACTGATAAAGCATGGCTCATAAATGATATAGATGGTAACCCAATAGGGAACAGAGTTTTAGATGGAATAGATTTTTTTAGATATGGCTTACCTATGGTATTTTTGTTTGGTATAATAGGTATTTTTGCACATTTTTCCGCAGACTGGAAGAGAGCATTAGCAGTATTGAGCGTTTTTTTAGCCACTGGATTGATGCTTGTAATTTATTTAAACCAGTATGATCCTCAACCTAGAGAGCGTGACTATTCCTATGTAGGAAGCTTTTTTGCATTTTCGATTTGGGTTGGTATAGGTATCAGTTTTATTCAAAAAAAAATCAAGGATTTTTTTGAAGACTCAAATATTTCATCCTTTATTTCTTTCAGTGTTATATGTTTTATTTTTATTTCGATGACATTCACAATGGTAATTAAAGATTATAAAGATCATTCAAGAAGAGGAAACTATGTTGCATGGGATTATGGATATAACCTCTTAAATTCATGTGAACCCAATGCCATTATATTTACCAATGGAGATAATGATACTTTCCCTTTATGGTATCTTCAAGAAGTGGAGAAGATAAGAAGAGACGTAAGGGTAGTTAATCTCAGTTTATTAAATACTCCTTGGTACATTTATCAGCTTATTAAAGATGATCCAAAACTTAATATAAAATTTTCTAATTCATTATTGAAGGAAGATATTTATAATATCGAAAATGAATATATAATTAGCACAGAAGAAGGTTATAAATTATGTTCAAATGAGTTTACTGGTAAAGTACCATGGTCAAATTTAGATTGTAATTTAAAAATTGATGAAAATATAGAGTTTAAATTTCAAGTTCCAGCTTATAGACAACAAGTATTAAGAATTCAAGACTATATGATTTTACAATTAATCAAAGATTTATATTTAGAGCGCCCTATTTATTTTGCTGCAACAGTTTCTGAAAATAATCAAGTAGGATTAAAAAGGTATTTACAGATGGAAGGTATGACTTATAAATTGGTATCAGAAAAACTTCCTGATAATATTGTAGAAAGTATTAATTATGAAAAAATGAAATTAAATCTTGCAGAAGGAGATTTAAAGGATATTATTTTTAATGAAGATGATTATAATAATGCAACTAATGAAAAAGTAGGTATTTATAGATACAGAAATTTATCTGATTCTACTATAGTTTTTAGTGACAATATTAAAAGATTAGTTCAAAATTATAGAATAGGATATCTAAGATTGATGCAATATCAAATTGATAAAAATAATAGTAAAGAAGTTGAATTATTGATAGATAGATTGAATGATTATTTCCCAGTTGAAACATTACCAATGGATCCATGGCTTGGATTTGAGTTAATGGATAAAATTTATGAGCCAACCAATAATTATAACGAAATAGAGAAAATGATAAATCATCTCATTAAAAATAATTCAGATATTAATATAAGATTATTGAGCATATTAAAATTACATGACGTGTTTAAATCGGGTGCAAAAACTGATGATTTGATTACTTCAAATTTTATTAATAATATGGATTTAAGGCATAGGCTTGCCCTATTAGATGAAATTAGTAGAAAAATAGAAAGTTTAGAGCAAGTCCCTATTCAATTTATGTTACAATTATTAGAAGATTCTCTTTATTACACATTTAATGAAAAACTAATTTTATATCAATCAATTACTCAAGTTATATCTAAAGTAAATTTCGATCCATTTATTAATGAAAAGTATGCAGGGCTCATTAAAAATTTATTAGTTGAACATTATGATAATGATTTAAAAGATGTGGATTATCAAAAATTTTTATCAGACAACTTATCTATTTTAATTAGCAAGAATGAATTTATTCAATTTTCTAAACCATATATTATCGATAATCAAAGAATTGAAGGTATGCTTTATACATATATAAATTTAATTATAGCAGAACTAGAACAAGGCAACTCATCAGCGATTGATGATGCACTAAATACTTTAAATACATGGATAGAATTCGATCCTGGTAATCAAAGATTAATAAATAAACAAAAAATCTTTGAATCAAAAATTCTTCCTAATTAATGAAAGTTAAAATATCAATTATAATACCTCATTATAATAATTTTCAAATTTTATTGAATTGTATAGAATCTATTTATAAATCTACATTTAAAGATTTTGAAATTATTGTTGTTGATAATGGTAGTAGTGATTCAAGTGATACAATTGTTAAAGAAAAATTTCCGAATGTTATTGTTAAAAAATCTTTAATTAATTTAGGATATGCTGGTGGTTGTAATCTCGGTTCAAAAATTGCAAAAGGTAAATATTTATTATTTTTAAATAACGATACAATTATTGAAAAAAAATGTATTGAGAACCTGTTTTTAAAGATTGAGTCACATTCAAACATATCTTCTGTTCAGCCTAAAATTTTAAATATTAATAATAAATCTTTTTTTGATTATGCAGGAGCTAGTGGTGGTTTTATTGATTATTTAGTTTACCCATTTGCAAGAGGTAGAGTTTTTAATACAACTGAAAAAGATACTTCACAATATGATAAATCTATAAAAATATTTTGGGCATCTGGAGCATGTTTTTTAACAAGGGAAAAAGCTTTTAAGGATTTAAATGGCTTTGATGAAAACCTCTTTGCCCACATGGAAGAAATAGATTATCATTGGAAATGTCATCTTAAAAATTATGATGTGTGGGTTGAACCTAAAGCAATTTTATTTCATTATGGAGCACAAACTTTAAAAGTTACTTCACCCCAAAAAACTTATCTAAATCATAGAAATAGCTTGATTCTACTACTATCTAACTATTCCTTGATCCGTTCTATCACTTATTTTTTTACAAGAATACCTTTAGAAATTTTATCTTCATTTTATGATTTGTTCAATTTAAGAATTAGACATTTTATTGCTCATTACAAGGCTCTATTATCAATATTATTTAATTTAAAATTAATAGCTAAAAAAAGAAATTTTATCAGAAAAATTAGATTGATTGATGATAATACCCTTTTTAATAAAAAAATTGTTTTTAATAAAAGTATTGTAATCAGATATTTTTTTATGAGAGTAGTTAATTTTAAAGATTTATAAATTCTATTGAATGATTATATAAATGAAAAACATAATATATATTATAAGCATTGCTTTAGCTTCAATCTTAGAAAGTCTCCAATTGGAAGAAATTAGTATCATGCTCACTACAGAACTAATTAACAAGTATATGAGTAAAATAAAGCTTTCATTCCAGTTAATATAAATCCCATTAAAATAAACAATAGGTAAACCTAAGCAAATAAGTATATCAAAAGTATTGGATCCCAAAGCATTACTAATTGCGGCATCAGCATCTCCCCTCTTTGCTGAAATAACGGATAAAAAAGTGTCAGGTAAAGATGTTATAGCAGCTAAAATAATTACCCCAATGGCTGTTTTGGATAAACCTAGAGTTGTAAATAGTTTTAAACTGTTATCTACTAAAAAATGAACAGAAATTGCGATGATTATCATACTTATTGTAATGAAAGATATAATCTTAATAAGAGATTGATTATTGAAAGTTCTATTAATTTTAGAATCAGAATTTTTAGATTCAAAAATTAAGAAAACCAAATATAATATGTACAATAATATAAATATGCTACCAGATGATTTATTTATCAATTTCTCTTCAATATTAGAAGGATTTGAAGAACCAAAGTATATCATTGAAATTAAAAAAATAATGGTTAGTATATAAGTTATTCCATCTCTATAAACAACTTTTTTTTCAACATTCATACTCTTATTAGTAAAGATTACACATAATGATGGTATAATTAGTATGTTATAAAGAGCAGAACCTGCAACTGTACCTAAACCAGCCTCAAATGAACCAGCATAAAGACAAAATATGACTGTACAGAATTCTGGAAAAGAGCTACCTACTGCATCAAGCGTTGCTCCTTTAACGCTATTTGGAATATTATATTTATTTCCTAGGTTTTCCGTTTCACGACCAAGAATATTTGAGGCGTGCCATATTGTATAAGTTGTGATTAATATAATTAATATTTCTAAAAACATTTTATAGAAAAGAATAAATTAAGTGCCGCGAGAGGGAGTCGAACCCCCACGCCAAAGGCACTGGTTCCTAAGACCAGCGTGTCTACCAATTCCACCATCGCGGCAAATAGTTTAAAAGACCTACTACAATGTCACACCAAAATTAAAGTAAAATAATCTAATTTCTCTGCTATTTTTATCATAAGGTATTTTATGTCCTTTGGCATAAGTGAAATTTATCGGTCCTAAAATTGATCGGATTTTGATACTTATACCATAATTTAATGGACCATTATTTTGATTATCAATTTTTACTAATTTATTGATTACAAATCTATAAGTTACACTACTTTTAAAGTGGTATTGATACTCCACACCAAATAAATTTAAATCATTTGCTGTTAAGTTAAATTCTTTATAACCTAGAGCCCAATCTATCCCCCCATAGAATGTTGTTAAATATGTAGGAATTAATTGACTCGATTTTCTTATAATATTAAATATTCTAAAAGTATGATTGACATTGAACGAATTATAGTTTTCAAAATTTAAATTAAAAGTTTGGAACCCATTGGACGAAGGGATTAAATCTTCATTTGATGTATAAAAATTATCATAACTTTTTTTAAAATTTAAATTAAGTCTATAGCCATTTTTAGGATGCGATAAATCATCTATTTGATCTAAATCAAGTTTTAATTTATATAAAGATATATTATAATTTCTAAAATTGTTATCATTTCTACTAATTTCAAATTTATATTTACTATTAAATTTTATTGAACTGATTTCAAAAGAACCAAATTTGTAAATAGGATAAATTATCCCATAAGAAAAACTTTTGTAATCATGTTCAATATTATAATTCATATTTTCATTGAAAAAATTATACAATCCAATATTTTTAATTTGATTAGTAAACTCTAAAAAAGGAATTAAGTTTGATTTACTATTGTTGTTAATTAAATAGTAAATACTTAGTTGATTTTTCTTTAAACCTGAGAATAAAAGTTCATTTTGAAATCTTAAATTTTTCAATGGTTTATTGAAGATATCAATTTTAATTTTTCCAATTAGTTTGTAATAATTATCCCACAATACGCCTAACTTTAATTTTTTATCTTCAGCTTCTTTTACATTAATATTAATTTTATAAGAACCTTCATTAAATAAATCATAATTAATATATTCGAAAAGTTCAGTCTCATAAGCTGTCTTAATTTCTTCATTAAGTTTTATGATATCTAGTTCTTCATTTTTCTTAATTGAAAACATAGATAAAATTTTATTGTTTGAAATTTTATTATTACCAATCACATTGATTTCATTTATAATTATAGGTTGATTTTTTTCACCAAATAGATACATATCATAGGTATTATTAAAATTATTTTTTTTATATTTTGAATAAATACTATGATAACGTTTCAAGCTTCTTATTTTTAAAATATTTTCTGTAATCTTTGATTTATAAATTTCAGATTTTAAATTAAATAGATTATGAATTATAGAATCATCTTTTAAATCATTACTTAGTATTAAAGAATCAAGTTTAAATTTATTCTTAGGGATGGCAGAAATATTAATAAGATGGTTTTCTTTCTTTTGTAATTTTAAAAAATAACTTAAATTTTTATAGGCTGCCTTCTTACCCTCAAGTTTCATTCTATTAACATCATCTATATTATAGCTTACAACATTTAAATTATTTAAATTCGGCTTAACTAAAATATCAGATTTACTAGAATTAATTTTTTTATTATTATTGCCATATAAATCCATTATTTTATAAACAATATTAAAAATATCAATAATCTCATCCTTTGATTTGTCATCGGATGTTACATCAGATGATATTATGTAATTTGCACCTAAATTTTCAGCTAAATTTGTTGGAATATTATTAATTAAACCTCCATCAACTAAAAGTTTATCTTCATATTCAATTGGACTAAAAATTGTTGGAATTGATGTAGAAACTCTAAGTGATTTTGCCAATGAACCTTTATTGAATATATATTCTTCCCCACTTATGATATCCGTTGCATTACATCTAAATGGAATTAAGAAATCATCATAATTACTAATGTGGGTATATTCACTGAATAAATCTAATAAGTGTTCATAGCTATATTGTCCATTTGATAGTGAAATAGGCGTAGTAGGTCTAAATCCTCTTAAGAAAAAAGTTAATTGAAATTTTGAGTGATCCTTTTTTCTAAAGTACAGTAGTTCATCTCTAGATCTTGATTGACCAAAAATTTCTTTCCAATTTGTTTGTGAACCTATTATATCTATCTCAGGAGGAGAATGTCCAGTTGCATACAGTGCTGCTGAAATTGCACCAATTGAAGAACCAACAACGAAATCAATAGGGATATTTAACGAGTCAATCATTTGCAGAGTTCCTAAATGGCCAAATCCCTTAATACCTCCACCTGATAATACTAATCCTATTTTTTTTTCTTCAGATAAAAGAATACAGTAAGATAGTATTATTAAAGTTTTTGTAACAAATTTTTTCATAAAAATATTTAATAAAATTATTTGGATTGTATAAATTAGACAGTACGAACTATATTAATCAATATTTAATGAAAGGAATAAGCTTTGGATTTATCAGAAAAAATAAAAAAAGATATTAAAGATAATAAAATAATGTTATATATGAAAGGCACAAAAGAAATGCCTATGTGTGGATTTTCTTCTACAGTTGTTAATATTTTGAATCTGCACAAAGTAGACTACAAAACTACTAATGTTTTAGAAGATGTAAATATTAGACATGAATTATCAAAACTATCTAATTGGCCAACTATTCCTCAATTATTTTATAAAGGTGAATTGATTGGAGGTTGTGATATAGCAGTAGAACTACATAATTCAGGACAGTTAAAGGAAATATTTGAAAAATAAAAAATAAGTTAATTTTTTAGAATTTTAACAACTTTTTTTAATGATTCAATAAAAAAATCAATTTCTTGAAAGCTATTATAATACTGTAAGCTAATTCTATTTGTAAAGTTAGTATTTAACTTTTTCATTAAAATTTGTCCACAATGGTGTCCTGCTCTTATACATATATTGTATTCTCCGAGAAGCTTTGATATATCGTATGGATGACAACCTTCTATATTAAATGAAACTATAGGACCAAAATTTTTATCTTTATGTCCATAAATATTTATATCTTTAATATCTTTTAAATTTTTTATTAAATAATTTGTAAGTTTTTTATTATGAATTTCTATTTTATCAAGTCCAATTCTTTTAACATAGTTGATACTGCTTTTTAAACCAATTACTTGTGCAATATTTGAAGTCCCTGCTTCAAACTTCCATGGCGTTTCATTCCAAGTTGATGTTTCATAACCTACTTCTTTATTCATATTTCCCCCTCTCAAAAAAGGAGGCAGCTTATTTAAAAATTTTTTATGTATGTAAAGTACCCCAACACCGGTGGGACCCATAATTTTATGTCCAGAAAAAACTAGAAAATCACAATTTATTTTTTCTACATCTATTTTTTCATGAGCAATGCTTTGCGCAGCATCAACTAGTAAAGGGATATTATATTTATTTGTTAGTTTAGAAATTTTATTTAAATCATTAATTGTACCAAGAATATTTGACATAGAAATAATAGAACACAGTTTTGTTTTTTTATTAATTAGAGTTTCTAATTGACTTAAATCTAATTGTCCGTCTTCATTTACATTTATATATCTAATTTTAATATTCTTCTTTTCTTTTATCATCTGCCATGGTAAAATATTGCTATGATGTTCCATTTCAGAAATAATAATTTCATCTTCATCTTCTAAAAAAGAGGCAAAAGAGTATGCTATGAGGTTTATAGATTCAGTCGTTCCAGTTGTGAAGATTATTTCATCTTTCTTTGCGTTTATGAAATTTGCTATGGTTTCTCTAGAATTTTCAAATTCTAATGTAGCTTTTTCTGCTATTTTATAATTACCTCTGTGAACATTGGCATTATAATGAGTATAAAAATGAGAAATTGAATCTATTACACATTGTGGTTTTTGAGTTGTAGATGCATTGTCAAAATAAATAAGTGGATATTTTTCATTGTTATTTTTAAAAATTGGAAAATCTTTTTTAAAATCCATTACATCATTCCTAATTTTAGTTTTGCTTCTTCTGTCATCATCTCTTTGTTCCATAATGGATCCCAAACTAATTCCACAAGTACATCATCGATAAAATGAAGAGATTGTATTTTGTGTTCTACATCTGCAGCAATAGTTGGACCCATTCCACATCCAGGTGCAGTTAAGGTCATTTTAATTTTTACATAAAATTTTTCATTTTTTGATTGTTCATAACTAAGATCATATATTAATCCTAAGTCAACAATATTCACAGGTATTTCAGGGTCATAACATGTTTTTAGTTGATCCCATATTAAATTTTCATCAAATTCTTGTTCTTGAATTACTTCATTGTTTTGTTCTATTTTTTGGCCAATGGCATCAGCATCTTTACCATCAATTTTTACTAAATTACCATTTACATATAACGTAAAATATCCTCCAAGAGATTGCGTTATTTTTACAGGCGTATCTTTTAAAATTTTTATTGAATCTCCTGAAGGAATGAGTACTCCATTGCACTCTCTAGAAATTTTTATAAAGTTATTTTCCATTAATTTGTTTTTTAATTGTTGCTAAAGCATTTATAAATCCATTTGTTCGTTGGCTTGTTATTGAATCCTTAAGCCCTAAATCAATAAAAATTGATTCTGCTTTTAAAGAATTTATTTCTTCAATTGTAGAACCATCAATTAATGTTTTAAGAATTGATAATAAACCTTTAACGATGAATGTATCAGAATCAGTATCTATATAATATTTCTTTTTATTTTTTTCAACTTTAACCCAAGCCATTGATGTACATCCAAAAATTCGATATTCATCATTTTTAAACTTTTCAGATATTCCATTATTTTTTTTACCAATTTCAATAATTTGGATATATTTATCCATTGGGTCTTCAAAAAAATCGAATGTTTCTTTAATTTTATTTTTTTTATAATCTAAATTCATGATGACATATAAGTATCTAAAGTTTCTTTTAAATTTTTTTGAACTTCAATATTTTGAATTTCTTCAATAACTTCGTTTATGATTGAATTAAGTATTAATTGTTTAGCTAAATCAAGCTTTATCCCTCTAGATCTTAAATAAAAAATAGCTTCTTCATCTATTTGTCCAGTTGCAGAACCGTGAGAACATTGTACATCATCATTATATATTTCTAATTGTGGATTTGCATTTATTTTAGCTTTATCTGATAAAATTAAATTATTATTTTTTTGATAGGCTTGTGACTCACTGCATTCTTCATTAATAATTGATTTGGCAAAAAAAGTACTTCTTGATTTATGGTCAGCTATAATTTTATAATTTAAACTACTAATTGTTTTTGAATGATTATGATTGATTTCAATATAATTATCAAAGTGTTCTCTATTTTTTGAAATGTTTAAGCCATTAAATAAACAGGTACTACCTTGACCATTTAGATTTATAAAATAGTTATTTTTAATTAAATTGCTATTTATATCTATAGTGTGATATTTTAGTTTTGAATTATAGTTTATTATCGAAAAAAAATTATAAATTTGTTTTGTATCTGGTTTATTAGATTTATTAATTATTTCTAATGATGAATTTTTATTAATAAGACATTGATTAACTATATTAATGCACTTTTTATTTAAAAATTTTTCTTCATTTAAGATTGTTATTTTGGAATTTTCATCACAATCTATTAAAATTCTTAAATTTATATATTCAGTCTCGTTTCCTTGTTCTATAATATTTTTGATGATAATTTTATCTTTTAACGTTAAATTTTTAGGGAAATATATATAATAACCAGTGTTGTAATTTTTTAAATTTTCTTCAACATATTTGTCATTTTTAAAAGATGAAAATTGATCAATTTTATCTTGGATTTGATTAATTTCTTGACATATTGCTTCATTTATATTGTAAATTTTAATATTATTCCTAAATATGTAATCTCCGCAATTAATGAGTTGGCCATTATATATTATAATTTCATTACTTTTGGGAATAATTCTTTTTTCAACTGTTTTGAAAGAGAAAATATTTTTAAAAGTTTTGAATTGACTTGAATTAGTATATTTCCAATTTTCGATGATAGAACTTTTAGCTATTACTTTATCCACTCATAACCCTTTTCTTCTAATTCAACAGCCAGTTCTCTTCCTCCGGACTTAACGATAGTGCCATTTAACATAACATGAATAAAATCAGGTTTTAAATAATTTAAAATTCTATTGTAATGTGTGATTAATATGAATGATTTGTTTTTATTTCTAAATGCATTAATTCCATTAGATACTATTCTAATCGCATCTATATCTAAACCAGAATCTGTCTCATCTAATATAATTAAATCAGGATTGAGTAGCAACATCTGAATGATTTCAAATCTCTTTTTCTCTCCTCCTGAAAAACCATCATTAACACTTCGTTTTGAAAACTCACTTTTCAGACCAATAAGTTCTAATTTTTCTTTGAATAATTTGATAAAGTCACCAGGTTCAATTTCATCTTGTTTTTTTGATTTTCTAATTGAATTAACAGCAGTTCTAAGAAAATGCATAGTATTAACTCCTGGGATTGAAACAGGGTATTGAAATGACATAAATATTCCTTCGTGTGCTCTTTCATCTGGTGAAAGATTAATAATCGATTTATCTTTGTATACAATATCTCCTGAATGAACGTTGTAATTATCTTTTCCTGCTAATATATTTCCCAATGTACTTTTACCTGTACCGTTTGTGCCCATTATAACATGAAATTCACCACTATTTATATTTAAATTAATATTATTTAAAATATTTTTATCATCAACTCCAGCAGTTAGATTTTTAATTTTTAACATTTTATCCTTAATTTATTAACCAACTGATCCTTCTAAACTTACTTCCATAAGTTTTTGTGCTTCAACTGCAAATTCCATGGGTAATTTTTTAAAAACACTTTTACAAAATCCATTAATTATCAATGCAATAGCATCTTCTGTATCAATTCCTCTTTGATTACAGTAAAAAAGTTGTTCTTCACCAATTTTAGAAGTTGTTGCTTCATGCTCTATTTTTGCGGAAGAATTACGGATATCTAAGTAAGGGAAAGTGTGTGCACCACTTTTTGAGCCAATTAATATTGAATCACATTCGGATCTATTTCTGGCATTAATTGCATTTTTCATCACTTTGACCTCACCTCTGTATGTCTGTTGACCATTACCAGCAGATATACCCTTAGAAATAATTGTACTTTTTGTATTATTACCAATGTGAATCATTTTAGTTCCAGTATCAGCTTGCTGAAAATTATTACTTAATGCAACGGAGTAAAATTCCCCAATGCTATTATCTCCTTTTAAAACACAACTGGGGTATTTCCATGTTAAGGAAGAACCCGTTTCAATTTGAGTCCATGAAATCTTAGATTTATAACCTTTGCATAAGCCTCTTTTTGTAACAAAATTATATATTCCACCCTTACCATCTTTATCCCCTGGATACCAATTTTGAACTGTTGAATATTTTATTTCTGCGTTATCTAGCGTTACTAGTTCTACAACAGCAGCATGGAGCTGATTCTCATCTCTCATGGGAGCAGTACAACCTTCAAGATAACTTACATATGCTCCTTCGTCTGCAACAATTAAAGTTCTTTCAAATTGACCTGTATTAGCAGCATTAATTCTAAAATAGGTTGACAATTCCATTGGACACTTTGTCCCTTTAGGGATGTAAACAAAGGACCCATCACTAAAAACTGCTGAATTTAATGCGGCATAATAATTATCTGATATAGGCACTACAGTCCCTAAATATTTTTTTATCAGATCTGGATGATTTTGTACAGCTTCGGAAAAAGAACAAAATATGACACCAGCTTTTTTTAAGGTTTCTTTAAAAGTTGTTGCAACTGAAACACTATCGAAAACAGCGTCTACAGCCACACCTGAAAGCATTTTTTGTTCATTTAGTGGTATTCCTAGCTTATTATAAGTTTTAATGAGCTCCGGATCCACTTCATCTAAGCTATTTAATTTTTTCTTTTGTTTTGGAGCAGAATAATAACATAAATCTTGAAAATCTATTTTAGGATATTTCAAGTTTGACCATTTTGGTTCAGACATTTTAAGCCATCTTTGAAATGCTTTTAGTCTCCATTCAAGAAGCCAATCAGGTTCATTTTTGATAGCAGAAATTGTTTTTATGATTTCTTCGTTTAAACCATTAGGGATACGTTCTTCTTGAATCTTTGTAGTAAAGCCATATTGATATTCAGAAGATGTGATATCTTCAATTTGTTGTTTTGTAGATTTATTCATTGTATCTAAGCCGAGAAACTTGTTCCGCAACCGCAGGTTTTATTAGCGTTTGGATTATTTAATTTAAATCCGCCAGATAGTAAATCATCAGAAAAATCAATTTCGGTACCTCTAACATAAAACCAACTTTTGAGATCACAGATTATTTTTATTCCCTTGCTTTCAAAAATCTTATCAAATTCTTCTTCATTATTATCGAAAGTTAAGTTGTAAGACATCCCAGAACAACCACCATTAGAAACGGAAACTCTTAAAAAATAACCTTTTTTATCTTCACCGCTTAGTATTGCACTAACTCTTTTAGCTGCATCGTTTGTAAGAATTATACTCTCATTTATAATTTCTTTATTACTCATAATTACTCCATTTTTTGCACGATATGCACGATAATTTATTAATTTTTTTATTATTTAACACGTATTAAATATTTAATTTGTTAAATCATAAATTTTTAATTTTTTTAATGAATCTCTAATACTATTATTAATCAAGTTCATTGGATTCTTAATATTACATATATCATATATGTTACAATTTAAATTTAAATTACATTTAACTGCTCCTATGGGGCCTTCAATTGTCTCAATAAAATCTATTAAATTTATTTTTTCTAAATTTTTATTTAAGGAGTATCCTCCATTCGATCCCTTGATACTATTTAAGTAACCACATTTAGATAATCTTTGTAATATTTTTGCTAATAGCTCTTTAGGTATATTGTACTGATTAGCTATTTCATTTGCAGAACATAATTTATTACTTTTGCTTTTAATATGCTTTATAGCTATTAGTGAATATTCTATTGATTTATTTATATTTAACATTATACGACTAATTTTATCGCATATAATATAATTTATTTGGATGAATTAATTAAATGAATTTAAAGCTCTTCTTATTGCTCGAGATAAATCATTATCTTCAATACTAAAATCATACAAATCATCAAAAATAGATTTAATCCATTTTATTTCTAAATTACAATTAGTGACGTGTAAAAATTCAAATTTGAGTAACCAATCATCAATTCCTTTATTCTTAATATCATTATAAATTTTTTCAAGTTCATCAATATCTACTTTAGGTCTAGAACTTTCTCTTATTTTTTTAAAAAAAATATTTAAAGTTTGATCAATTTTTTTTTCATCATTTAAATTGAGCTCTTCATATTTTTTCTCATCTATTAGAATTTTAGAGAAATATTTAGAAGAATCACAAACTCCACCAAAAACTGATGTTACTGTTGATCCACAAACTAAATCAAAGTTCCCCCATTCTGGCTCAAATAGAGTTTTATTTTTATATTTTAGTGTGCAGTTTTCAAAAGTTATAATAATAATTTTAGAATTATTTTTTAAAATTGATATTATTTTACCTGATAAGACTATGTCGCATTCAAATTCTAGTTTTACAGATTTATTTTTTATTATATTTGATTTTGTCAGTTCAATATTTGATAATTTTGAAATGGGTTTACCAAATTTTTTTAAATTTCCTAAAGGTGAACTATATCCTTCTAAATGGTAATCTGGTCCATGGTTATTCAATTGTTTTTTATTGATTCCTATTTGAGTAGGGCCATCAAAAGATATAAAAATTATTTGTTTTTTTTGATTAGCAATATATTTTTTTACGATTCCTGAAATATATATCTTATCATCTAAAACTACCGTACATAAAGTTTTGGCTTTTTTTGCAACACTCAATCCGTATTCTCCACCTTTATTGAAAGCCATAGATTCTGCTAGTTTTTTTAGTTCATTTGATAAAAATTTGTAATTTGGCGTTACAAATAATTGGGGTTGCTGTTCTGTTATATCATAATCAAAATTAATACAGTCAATTGAAAAGGGAATTTTTTTAACTTCTTTTTTTAAGCAGTTTTCACTTTCTGCAACAGAAGACAGAAGACCTGCTCCATAAATTTTAGGATTATTGATTTCTCCAATTAAACCATATTCGACAGTCCACCAATTCATTCTAGCAAGTATAGCAGATTCACTAAGATATGTTATAGATTTATTTGCTTTTTCTAGTTTAATTTTTGCCCTTTCAATTTCTTTTTTCTCTGCATATATATTTTCTTTAATATCAGATAAATTTCTTATCGCATAATAGACTTCTAAATCTTCTGATGAAATAATTGCTTTTGAAGCAATTTCTCCATAATTAATTAAATATTCAGAATAATCCTTATTTGCAATTATAGGGGCATGTCCTGCAGCTTCATGAGCTATATCTGGAGAAGGTGTATAAGTTATATTTTTATGACTTCTCATATCTGCAGCAATAGGTAAAATTTTTAATGATTGAAATTCCATAAATACATTAGGTGGGATGAATCCTCGTACGCACACAGCTCTCCAACCAAAATTAGATAATTTTTGATCTATAGATTCTATCTTGGGTATTTTGTTTAATGTTATACCAGTTTCTTTAAGACCTTCAAAATAAATTTCATCTGCATTTTTTTTAAAAAAATCAGTAGAGATTTTCATAATAAATCTCCATGTTGCCTGATCAATATATGTGTAACTTTCATAATCTTGATTTACAATATATTGTTTTAAATGATTAGGGATTACCATATTTGAAAATTTTTTAATCTATTCATACTCTAAATATATTTAAATTAAGATTAACTTATAATAAAATATTGTAACTAAAATTTGAAAAATTCATTTACATTTTTAGCCTTAAAATTTCTAAGTAAAATATTTAAATATTTACCAAGAAAATTATCAATTCGAATAGGATATACTTTAGGAAAATTAATATATCTAATATTTCCTAAAAGAAAGTTAGTTGCAGCAACTAATTTGAAGATAGCATTTCCAAATTTAAATCAATTAGAATTAGAAAATTTATTAAAAAAAACCTATTGTAACTTTTCAATTATGGCCACAGAGTTCATAAGACAAAATATTAATTCGTATAAAAAGGTCCATATTGATTATGAAACAAAAAAAATATTAGAATCAAAATCAGGTATTATATTGATGACAGCACATTTTGGTAATTGGGAATTAATTCCATCAACATTAACTAGATTTAAAAAAATTGCTATTGTCGTTAAAATTCAAAAAAATTTTGGAGGTGATAAGTTTATTCAAAATCAAAGAAAAATTAATGGTGTAGAACTGATTTCAATGAAAGATTCAAAAATAAAAATGTTAAATGCTATAATTAATGGAAAAATTTTGGGGCTGGCAAGTGATCAAAATGCAAAGCACAAAGGAACCAATTCATTATTCTTTAATAAGCAAGTTTCTGTACCAAAGGGAGCTGGTTATTTTCATTTTAAAACAAAAATTCCAATTGTAGTGGGTTTTTGTATAATGAATGATGATTTTTCGTATAATTTTAAATTAAAGCCATTATTAGTAGACAAAAAAATAAAGGATTTTGATGGTATTTGTAATATGGTTAATAGTGAATATTCTAGAATTTTAGAGGAAGAAATAAAACTTCATCCTGAACAATATTTTTGGTTTCATAAAAAATGGAATAAAGAAATTTATAAATAATTATTAATGACAAATAATACTTAATATCAAAATTTTATAAATTAGTTAGAATTAAATACTGAATTATTAGATAAGCCTAGAAATAATTATGAAAAATAAGCTACAAGAAGAAATCAACCTTAAAACTAAGCCAATTGGTTCTCTTGGACTACTTGAGAAACTTGCTTTGAAAATTGGAAATATCCAACAAAGTGTATCTCCTTCTTTAATTAATCCATCTTTAATTGTATTTTCTGGAGACCATGGAATTGCTAACGAGGGTGTGAGCGCCTATCCACAAGAAGTAACTCACCAAATGGTATTTAATTTTATCAATGATGGTGCTGCTATTAATGTTTTTTCAAAGCAGCATGATATAAGTGTTTACATTGTAGATGCTGGAGTAAATTTTAATTTTAATAATCATAAAAAAATAATAGATAATAAAATTAGTCATGGTACGAAAAGTTTTTTAAAATCTAAAGCAATGCAATCAGATGAGTATTATCAATGTATTATGAAAGGGAAAACCATTGTAAAAGATATTGCATTGCAAGGTACAAATATAATTGGTTTTGGTGAAATGGGAATTGGAAATACGTCATCATCATCAATTATTATGAGCTATATTTGTAATTATCCAATAAAAGATTGTATTGGAAGGGGAACAGGTATAAATGATAAACAGTTAAAAAATAAAATTAAAATACTTGAAGAATCAAAGTGTTTTCATGGTAGTTTAAATGATATAGAAGAAATTCTTGCTTCATTTGGAGGCTATGAAATGGTTCAGATGTGTGGTGCTATGCTAGAAGCATATAATCAAAATATGATAATACTTGTAGATGGATTTATCGCATCGACCGTTTTTTTAGCTGCAGCAAAAATAAATCCTGATATAATTGAAAATGCTATTTTTTGTCATTTAAGTGATGAGAAAGCACATGCACTTCTATTAGAGTATTTGGATGTTGACCCATTACTTAAGCTAGGTCTTAGATTAGGTGAAGGTACGGGATGTGCTTTAGCGTTTCCTATAATACAAAGTTCTGTTAATTTCCTTAATCAAATGGCAAGTTTTGATAGTGCTGGAGTATCAAATAAATCTTAATAATATGAATCAAGAAATCAGATTATTTTTCACGGCCTTAATGTTTTATACTAGAATTCCGTGCCCAAGTAATATTGATCATAACGAAGATGCCTTAGATAAAGCTAGTCGATACTTTAGTCTAATTGGCTGGATAGTTGGTGGATTTTCTTTTTTAATTTTTCATCTAAGCTCTTTTCTATTTGACCAATCTATTGCTGTAATCCTTTCTTTAGCTGCTGGCATATTAATTACAGGTGCATTTCATGAAGATGGATTTGCAGATGTTGTAGATGG
>CETL01035667.1_pt1 | contig 81501 bp, 75 predicted proteins | sample 356371 | NCBI WGS metagenome assembly CETL01 (sample SAMEA2622518, study PRJEB7988) | marine metagenome | biome: marine biome (ENVO:00000447); feature: surface water layer (ENVO:00002042); material: "saline water (ENVO:00002010), including plankton (ENVO:xxxxxxxx)" | depth 5 m | reverse complement strand
CGAATATAGGCAAAAATAAGTGTAATACTCTGTTTGGTGCATTATTGGTAAGAAATCCATAGATAATAAGGACTAAAAAGCAAACAAAATACCAATAATTAATGATCATATAATAAAGCTCCTGGGATTTTGCAAAAAAGTCTTTTGATATAATTGAATTATTGTAAATTTGATAGATTCGATTGGACATCCCTGATGGAACAGGCACATAACCAGTCTGTGAAAACAAAACAATTAAACTTTGAACACTATATAGTAATGGTTTTTTTAGTACAATTTCTGTTATGTAACGGAAATCAGAATGATAAACATATTCTTGAGTCTCTGGATGGAAGCTAGGAGCAATTTTTTGAGCCGCCACATGGTAGTAGTCATTCGATCGTATAGAGACTAAATATATCTTATTTATCTTATCAAGGACAGATAATAGACAATTTTTAGAATATAAATGTTTATCATAAGCTGTTATAAGTTCTTTAGAGGGAGCTATGTTCCACATTCTCTTATGGGAATTATTATTAAGAGTCTGAGAGCAATAACTATTAGTAGTTTTCAAATCACTAAGAACAAAAGAGTCAAGATATCGTGCATTGTCGTAATAAAAATCGTTAATAATAAGATATTTAATATCTTTTGTTACTCTATTATCATCAGAATCATTCGTCTTAAATATACTCTTAATAGTATCCGCATTAAATAATTGTATGTCGGAGTTATTTATCAAACTCTTTAAATTTTTCTTTGCTATTTCTATCTCATTATCAGTTATAAAGCTCATAAGATTGGTTTTTTGATAAATTGTTTGATAATTGGGTCTTATAAGTTTAAGAGCATCACTATTAGCATACAGGTTTATCTCTCTCCTACTCGGTAAAATATTATCTTGGTAAATGGAGTTAATATCAATAAGAAGTTTTTTTGCCGGTCGACTTAAGTTTGTATTTACCTCAGATATATTTTCATTAGTTAAATACCCATATTGCATGATTTTCTGAATTAGGATCCTCTCTTTGAATAAAGATGAAAAACCATAATGTATATTATTATAATATGATATAGAAAGTGACGTTATAATTACAACAATTGATGGTATTAGGATTGAAACTTTCATCCCCATAGAATCTTTTTTAAATAAAATTAAACCTATATATAATGGGAGGAAATAAATAGTCTGTTCTCTGATAAAACATAAACAGAATAATGAAATAGTAAGCAAAGCAAGATTTTTGCTTGAATAATTTTCATATAGAATTAATAGCAAGAGTATAGATAACGATAATATAAAAATATAGAGAACATCTACGCGTATTAATGTCTCTACTGCAGTGAGTGGGATATAAAATAACACAAGCAATATTGTGATTATAGATATCATACTAGATCTGTTGACTTTTTTAAAAATTAAATACCAAATGCCTATGGTAAACGACCCTAAAATAACATTAAGTAAACCTAAGGTGGTGTGAAAGTTAACAAATAGTTTAGAGAAAAGCCCCACAATAGTTGTATATGCTTTATATACAACAAATTCATTACCATAGTAATGTCTTGTGAGAATCAAGTCTGCTCTATTGCCAAAATCAAAATTAAAGTCAAACAAAAATGCTTTAAAGATAAAGGAAAGAATAGCAACAATTATTGCTATCATGAAAGATTTATGATTCATTGATATTGAAGATAAAATATTACTTCTCAAAAAAATATGACTTAAAATAAAAATAACTAAAAGTACTATAATAAAATTAGTTAGAGTATTTAGGTTTATGTCACTATAAAATAAAGGCGCATTATAGATTTTAGGATTAGCAAAGAAATCATTTATCCGATTCATAAGATAAAGAGAAGCTGCAACTAAAGCCGTAAAATATAGGCAGATTTTTCTATTATACATTATGTATAGAATTTAATTAGATTATCAATAATCACTTCAACATCATCAGTGAAATGATAATTATAATCATTTGAAAATTTATTTGATGACATCTGGAAGTTGTATTTACTAGAATGATCCAGTTCATGAATAGCTGCTTTAGTTTTCTTTTTGACAATATTAGCAAGTGTTTCCATATTAGCGTTTATTGAACTAAGATTATATATCTGAGGTAACTTTGGTGGACTGTTGAGAAGTAATTCTATTGCATCAACAAGGTCTTCAATAAATAAAACTCCCCTATTAGCTTTTGGATTTGCCAGATAGATCTTATTTTCATTTAATGCATCTTTAACCATTTTATTCAACAAAAGCTCTTCTCTAATATGTTTCGAGCCACCATCAACAGTTCCAAATCTCAAGCTTACGAAATCTTTATTCATTATTGACATATAATTATCGATTGAGATTTTTGTATAATCATAAATATTTATTGGCATACCAACAGTTGTGTCCTCATCGCAAATTGCGCCAGCAATACTTGTATAAACGCTAGCTGAACTAGCATATATCATTTTCCCTTTAAACATATTTATAAAATTAACTAACCCTGTATAATTATTATCATAACAACCCTCAGGATCTGCTAGTGATTGAGGAACACTTGAATGCCCAGCTAGCCATAGACAAATATCGAATTCATTGATTTCATTGATTTTCATCTCTCTATAATCAATTTGATTTATATTTGGGAGTAAATCATTTTTCTTAAGAAGGTTATCTATCGAATAAATATTATACTTATCTTTACAGCGTTCTAAGAATCTGCAACCAATATAACCATTTGCACCAACTAGTAAAACTTTTTGTGTTGTATATTTATTTATCACTAGATGTATTTACCATCAGGAAATGGAATAAAAATATCACCGTCAAATCCAGCTTTTTTGATTCTCTTTATAAGGTCATCTTTGTATGTCCAAGCTAGAATACAAGCAATATCAAAATTCTTATAATCTACTTCTTCTGGGTTCTCTATTGGTATGTTAGTACCGGGAATATTGTAACCTTGTTTTTCAGGTGTGTCATCTATAGCGACTGCATTTTGTAGAGTTTTAAAATTACAGACATTTGCAGTTATCACACCCCTAGCAGGTACTCCAACAATTAAAACTTTTTTATGAATCGCATTGGCCAAAAATCGACTTTTTATATTAAAAATTTTATGTTCAATTACCTTTGATAACTTCATATACATAGAAACATCGCTGATACCAAAGTCATGTTCTTCTTTAAGAATAACATCTATATTTCCTGATACTTCCTTATTTTCATTAAGATGCTCTATCCAAATTCCTAGAGACCCACCTTGCGTTCGTACTTTATCCACATCAACAACCATCAATTCATTCTCTTTTAGAATATTAATTAGAGATGTGAGTGTGTAATTACAAAAATGTTCATGATATATGGTATCAAAATTACCAGATAATATCGTGTCTTTCGCGTATGCAACCTCTACATATGCGTATCCATCACTAGCCAGAAGATACTTTACTGCTGAAAACATATCATTATATGTACTATTATGTGCAAATACATTCAAACCTATAATAATATCTACTTTTTCACCAACTAAATTTCTAATTTTTAACTGATTGCTAGTATCGAAAAAAAGATTATGAATAGAAAAATTGTCACTACTTTTTTTCTGATAGACATTTTTTGCTGGATCTATACCATGTGAAATAAAGTTTTTATTAATATTTCTCAAAAATGTTCCATCATTGCAACCTACTTCTAGTAAAGTCTTACGATCATTATGCTTATTGTTAATTATTTCTGCTACATTCTTAAGATGTCTTACATTAGATGTAGACGCAGATGAAATATGATCATACTCTAAATAAATAGAATTGAGGTCTGGCATTGACGAAAGTTGAACTAGTTTACATGATTCACACACAGTTAATATCAAAGAGCTTCGATCATTATCTTCCTGATTACTTGAGTAATTATTCACTCGAGGCATCATCCCAAAATCATAAACTTCGATTGTTTCTGTGTGATTTTTACACGAACAAAATGAGGTTTTCATCATTTAAAAATACTTCTTCTAACTCTAAGATACTTAAACAGGACATACCAGATCAGTACAAAAAAATGTGTAATAGCATATTTTGATGCTCCCAAGTATCCATGGGATGTATGCTCTGAATTATAATCACATTCTACAGGTATTTCATCAACTTTATAGTCATTAGCAATAGCATAAGCAATGATTTGAAAGCTAAATAAATAATCATTTGAAAATTTGCTTTGATCTATATCTTTAAATTTTCTGCTGTAGACTCTAAATCCAGTATGGAACTCAGAAAGATTTTTGCTTAATATTATTCTGTCAATAAACGATAAAGCACGGTTTGCAATGTATCTCGGCAACGGCATACCAAGCTTGAGCGCTCTTCCCTTTTCTATGAAACGAGATCCTAATATTAAATCAGTATCATTTTCAATTAATGATGACGCTTTAGATATTGCCTTTGGATCAAATTGAGCGCCATCACCATGAATTTCAAGAATATAATCAGCTCCATCATCAAATGCTGCCACTAATGCATTCTTTATGTTTGCGCCATACCCTTTATTATTTGAATTCACAACTGTATATCCAAGACTTCTGTATTTACTAACTGAATTATCCGTTGACCCATCATCAGATACTATAATTTTAGCAAATGATGAATGCGGAATTCTTGAGATAGTTCTATCAATCATATGTTCACAATTATGCGATAAAATAACAGCATATATTTTTTTATTATTCATGATTACCAAGGTACTTGAAGAATAATTTCTTAAATATAAATGGGAGTAACCCAAGTAGTGAAAGTAAAACTAATATATTTATGTCAAAAGAAATATTTGCATTCAGCATCTCATACATTTTATCCCCAGTAAGAATAATTATAAATGTCATTGGCAACATTCCAATTTGTGTAACTAGATAAAAAATATAGGTCTTCATAGAAGTTAATCCAAAAAGAAAATTTATCATGAAATATGGAAATATAGGACTCATTCTAATAGCATATAAATAAAATGCTCCATTTTGACTAAAACCAGTATCAATAGATGAGTATTGTCGACTAAATTTACTAGCTATATAATTTCGAAAAAAGTATCGTGATATAAGAAATGCAGATGTAGCGCCAACTGAGGAGGCAAATGATACAATGATGAGAGCATCGAAAACATCAAAAAGCACGCCAGACAAAATACCAAGTATGAAAGCCACTGGTAATGATAATGATGTTAATAATATATAAATTAAAAAGAAAATAACCTTTGCTTCAGTTGCACTAGTATTTGCGAAGTCAATCAAAACCAAGAGATTGGTATTTATTATATCTAATAATTGCGCGTCAATAATATAAAACAATAAAAGAAAAGCTATAAAAATTATTAAATAAAATATATATTTCAAATTAATAGTTGATATGAAAATTATTTTTCTCCACTTAAGCTCTTGCTAGACTTATTCTTACTATTTTTTTTGTCAAGGAAGTATTGATCATAGTAAGATCCCTCAAATTGCTTCGTATAAGTATAATATAGTGTTCTTCTACTTTTATCTGAGGTATTTTTACTAGATCTGTGTGGACACGTATTACTAAAAATGACTACATCTCCAACATTAAGTTCGACTAACTCAAATATTAATTCTTTCTCGACAGACTCTATAATATCTGGTGTTCCATTTTTTTTTGTATTTTGTAATAATTTATCAAAGCCACCTTTATGTGCACATGACAATTCAATAGTCCCATTTTTCTCATCACATTTATCTAATGCTATGAGAACGTTCATGAAGTAATCTGTATATTTATACCATCCTCTTTCTTGTTTATTTGATTCATTAATAAAATAAAATACTCCATCATAGTGCGCAAAAAATCCCTCGCCATTTGGAGGTTTAGCGTTATATTTGTCCTTAAATATGACAAAATCAAAACCGAAAATAATAGATAATATTTTTGTTATATCATCATTGAGGCTTATAAGTGATTGACCTTTATCATACAATTTCTCAATTCTTCTTAAAAAACCATTTTGATCGTAATATGTGTCAATGTCTGTGGCTTTTTGAATATCTTCAATACAGTACTCTATAAGTTCCTTGCTAATTGCTTTTGGGATTTTCACAAAACCTTTTGTATTTATCTCCTCTCTATATTTCTTTATATCGTTATCTAGCACAATAGTTACTCTGCGAAAAATAATTGTTTACCGTTAATTTGATAGTTATTTATGAGATTTTTTCCTTCTGTTGAGAGGATCCAGTCATAGAAAATCATTGACGACTTTTTGTTGATATTCTTGCATTTATCAGCATTAACTAAAATTATTCCGTATTGATTTTTCATTAGTGGATCTTTTTCATATACAATTATATGATTCTGTTTATTTTTAAAATTTAGCCATGTCGCTCTATCTACAAATGTATAAGCATTGAGTCCTACCGCAATATTGAGAGTGGAACCCATGCCTTGTCCTGTCTCTAGATACAATTTAGTCTGTTTGAACTTATTAAAATCGTCTTTAATATCCTTCCAGATCCGCATTTCAGCTTTATGAGTCCCACTATCATCTCCTCTAGAAACAAATTTTTCTAAGCCTAATGCAATTTGTTTAGTAGACATTTTAAGTGATTCATAGTTTAAAATATTTAGAGGATCACTTTTTGGGCCTACGATTACAAAATCATTGTACATCAAATTATCTCTCTTGGTTCCATAACCATCTTTAATAAAAACCTCTTCATCTTGTCTAGAATGGACGATAAGTATATCTCCATCACAGTTCCTTGCATTATTTATAGCTTGACCAGTACCTACGGCAATTACTTTGACTTTTATATCAAAACTTTCATTAAAATGAGGTATTAGATAATCGTAAAGACCAGAGTCTCTCGTAGAGGTTGTAGACTGTATGATTAACGTAGATCTACTATTATCAGAATACGTCGTACCCGCATGAGAAAAAATGATTAATAAAATACATACGATATTTCTAGTCATTGACTTCACTTAACGTACCATCCTTAATATAATATATTGAGCTACAAATCTTACTTATCTCGTCTTTATCTTGTGAGACGATAAGTACTTTATTAAATTTAGAGTATTCCTCTAAAAAGTCATAAAGAAGTTTTTTGTTAGCTTCATCTAGGTTATTGTTTGGTTCATCACATATAAGTAATTCTGGCTCCATAATAATGGATCTGCAAAAAGATATCATTTGTTGCTGACCACCTGAAAGTTTCATTACATGTTTATCTATTAAATCAATAAGATTAAATTTTGTAAGTACTTTTCTTATAACTTCTACTGATTCACTGTATGTTAATTTATTTTTTGCATGCAAGGTATGTAATAAGTTCTCTCTCACTGTACGCCTCAATAAGATAGATTTTTGAAATATAAAACCTATATTTATCTCTGATAAATTACTGATGGTACCTTTGGACGGACAGAGTAATCCAGATATTATTTTCAAAATACTTGTTTTCCCAGATCCGTTCTCTCCATAGATTAGAGTGACTCCCTTTTTATCTAAATCAAAAGATATATTTCTTAGCACGCTCTCATCATCATAAGAGAAGTCTACGTTTTTCAATTGTATTAAAATATTCTTATCCATGAGCTCTAATTTCAAGTCTTTTAACTAGGTTTAACATTATATTTATCAAAAGTGCAATTAAAATAAGAATGATGCCAAGTGATACAGCTCTTTGGATATCTCCTCTGGATGTCTCAAGAACAATACTAGTTGTCATTACTCTAGTCATATAGTCGATATTCCCACCAACAATTATTACTGCACCTACTTCTGAAAGTGCTCTACTAAGTCCAGTAAGTACATTGATCATTAATGAGTAGCGAGACTCCCAAAGTATTGTTTTCATTTTCAATATAAACCCGGATTTAAGAATAAAAAGATAGTCATGCAGTCTATCATATGTCTGATCTAGCGTATCTTTAGATAATGTAATTATAATTGGTGTTACTATTACAAATTGCGCTAACACCATGGCTGTGGGACTATAAAGTAAGTTAAGATGACCGAGCGGTCCACTTTGAGATAACAAGATATAGAAAAATAATCCTACAGCAACTGGTGGAATGCTCATAAGAGAGTTTATGATTATGGTTAGCGTATTTTTACCGAAAAAATTGTATATTGTGAGAATAGATGCGGTTATAAGTGAAAATATCACAGATGTTAATAAAGCGACTAATGAAACACCCAAAGATAATAGGATGATGTCAATTATATAAGGATCAAAGAACATATCGCTCATCATTTTAAGAAGTTCGCTAGTTTGCATCACTTAGATCGTGGAAGATTTTCGATATAATTTTGGGGTTCAGTTTTATTGGATTATTTTTTAATCTATGAATATTGATATTGTCCACTAGGAATTTAATGTCGGCATCAGTTTTTATGCCGATATTTTTTGTATTAACTGTCAGATTTAATTTAGACATTAGTGCATACCAATATCTTTCACAAGATTTTGCAGAATCTAATCCCATTAATTTATAGAGATTTTTCATGTTTCTCCTGATATATTTGCTACCTCTTTTATCTTGAATAGCTGTGTTGTTTGTTGCTTCATTAATAACAAAAAACTTACCGAGTGTTATAGCAACAGAATAACCATGTGATAAATTATATTTTCTGCTTAACATATATGATATAGCATGTGCAGCTGTAGTTTTTGCGATATTAATTGCTCTTCCAGAATAGTTAGCAGCTTTAAACATTTCTGATTGTGCTTTTTTATCACCGTTTAATGATTTAAGAATATACTTTTTTAATATCTTAATAGCTTTACCTGAATATAACTTGCTTGATCGCGTAGAGTTTACTGACCAGTAAGACTCTATAGCTTGGCAGTATGCATCTAAAGCAGTTGAGATCCTCACAGTTTTAGACATCTTATCTCCTAGTTTTGGTATTATTAGCGCATAGTCTGGAAGCAAGTAATGACTCTCCACTGAGTACTTTTTATCTTTAATATATATTACTGCAAATGATGTGCTCTCACTGCCAGTGCCACTAGTAGTAGGTATTGCAATGAATGGAACATTACTATTTTTAAGCGATCTTTTATTTATTATTTTGTCTTCTAAATTATTATTATTCACAGAAAAAATTTTAAGATGTTTAGCCATATCAATGGCACTGCCTCCTCCTATTGCAATAATGAGATCTGGTTTAAAACTTTTAGTAATTTTTAGGCCAATTTTTACATCTTCTATTGATGGATCATTTGCAAAACTATCATAGATGTGTTTTTCATAACAATTAATAGTCTTGTTAAACATATTACTTGCACCTGACTGTCTAAAAGACTTCTTTCCTGTAACAATCAGTATTCTTTTTGGGTTGATAGATTTGACTAATTTGTTAAAGCTTAAAATAGCCTCATCACCAAATATAATTTTTTGCTTCATTTGTTTATTAATGACATTAATTGCTTCTTATTTTCAATAGGTGTCTTATCAGGTCTTGACAGATCAGATCTAGTATTTGATTTAACGAGTACTTCAAGGAATGCTGTACCTTTATGCTCCAGAATTTTTTTGATCGCCTTAATTACTTGAGTCTTAGTATGTGCTCTTAAGGTTAAGCTATATCCAGAATATTTGGCTATCATTGACATATCAATATCAAAACCAACAGTTGGTTGATTGCCAACAGATTCATGAGCGCCATTATTGAAAACGATATGTTTGTAATTTTTCTTATTTATAGAGGCATTTATTGCCAACGAACCCATGTGCATTAAAACCGATCCATCGCCATCGAGGCATATAACTTCTTTCTTTTTATTTATTGAAATTCCGAGCGCAATCTGTGATGCATGCCCCATTCCGCCAACGGTATAAAAATCAGGATTACGAGAACAATTATTTTTACGATATTCATATAGCTCTCTAGATGTAAATCCTGTAGTTGATACAATAATACTATCTTTACGAATATTCTCTAAGATAATATGAAGCGCATCTTCACGGCTTAATTCATAACGAAATCTTTTCTTACTAATTTTATTATATTTTTTAAAGACATCTTTTTCGATAACAACGGCGCATGGCATCTTCTGTATTTTTATTCGTTTTATCATCCTATTTATTTTAGTCTTGATTTGATCTCGTGAATCAGAATTTCTAATTATCTCAAATTCTATTTCCATAGATTTCAACATGCTTAACATAACTCTTCCCTGTTTTTTATGTTGTGGCTCATCCTTTACACCAGGTTTTCCACGCCACCCAATCACTAAAAGCATCGGTATTGAATAAACATCCTTATCCGCAAGTGATAAAAGAGGGTTAATAATATTCCCTAGACCTGAATTTTGAAGATAGATCATTGGAACCTTATTTGAAGATAAATAATAACCAATCGCAAGTGCTATAGCATTACCTTCATTCGCTGCTATGATATGTCTCTTTTTCGCATGATCAGATATATAAAAACATAAGTTTTTAAGAAGTGAATCCGGGACACCAGTAAAAAAACTGATATCGTGTTTTAATAAATGTTCATAGAAACTTTTTGGTGAAATCATTATTTAGTTCCAGGGATCAAATCTAGAATATCATTAATTGAAATACATTTATCACTAGCTTCTAATGAGCGTTTGTTTTTTAGTATTGATAGTGCTGTACTTAACATAGCGGGATATGCACTTCTAAGCATATGATTAGCATAGCATATTATATTTACGCCTCTACTTTCCCACTCATCTTCAGTAATTGCATTATAACTTGTAGGTACGATCATTAACGGTTTGCTCTCTTTATATTTAGAGCAAAATTCGAATATTTCATCAGGATCTTTTTCTTTACTATGAATCATTATACCGTCTGCACCAGCATCTATATAGCTTTTAGCTCTTTCTAACGCATCATCTTGACCTTTAGAGAGGATTAAACTCTCAATCCTAGCGATTATCATAAAATCATTAGTAACTTGAGACTTCTTACCGAGGGATATTTTCTCTTGAAAGTTTTTAATGCTGTCCTGTTTTTGATGAACACTATTACCTAAAAGAGAGTTCTTCTTAAGACCAACTTTGTCTTCAATCACAACAGCAGAGACACCTAACCTCTCTAGTGATTTTACAGTAAAAGTGAAATGCTCATTTTTTCCTCCTGTATCAGCATCAAAAATCATTGGTTTTGTCGTTACCTCAAAAATGTCATTAACTGTATTCATTCTTGACGTCATATCAATTGCCTCGATATCAGGTTTACCTTTTGCTGTTGAATCTGTCAGACTACTTGACCACATTGCATCAAACTCAATTACGCGACCATCTTTTTCTATTTTAGCCTTCTCCGTTATCAAGCCTGATAAGCCATTATGCACCTCATTCAATCGTATTATAGATTTTGCCGATAGCATTCTTTTCAATAGTGATAATCTAGTGTTAGGTGTAGTTCCGATCTCTCGCATGTTTTTATTCAATATAGTTGATGATATATTTTCAGTATATGGTATCTCTACTAGTTCCCCATTCCATTCTTTAAGTGTTTCTATAACCTCATCCCTTACTTTCTTTTGAGGCCCTTCTCTCCAGTCATCTCCATGAACTACATAATTAGGTCTCAATTTCAATAAGTTCTCTCTATAATTATGTGTCCTTTGTTCTATTACCTTGTCTACACCTTTTATTTGCTCAATTATCAGTTTACGACTCTCATATGGCATAAATGGAAGTCGTTTATAGCTAGATATTGCTTTATCAGTGAGCAGGCCAACCACAACATCTCCTAACTTCGATGCTTCCTTAATTATATTGATGTGACCTTTATGAATAAGGTCAACACTCATTGCAACATATACTATTTTTTTCATTTACCGACATCTCCATTAATAATATTAGATAGGAACTTACTACAATTATCAATTGAGTTATAGTTCTCTAAATTATAGTATTTTTCTAATAAATTTTTTCTTTGATTGTTAAATGATGATGTATAATTTTCTGAATTTTCTAATATTTCTTTGAAAATATTGATCAAACCATCGTATGATTCAGCTGATTTTCCAGGTATCGTATTTTTATAGTCTTCAATAAATCCTTTTCTTTTACAATATTTATCATAGTCTGGCATACAAAAAACTTGCGGTCTATCTAGTATACTGAATTCAACAGATGTAGTAGCGTAATCGTTCAGTAATATGTCGCTCTCGAGCATCATTGCATTTGTATCATATAAGGGGTAGAACTTGTTTATAAGTTTTATCCTATCTGTATTTCCTAATAATTCAGTTGGCTTTCGTGCAGAGTGAACTGAATAAACGAAAAATAGATTATTCTTATTTAGGAAATTATCAAAATCATCTACATTAAATCCAGATAGATCAAGAAGAGGAAGAATATACTTATAAGGCCTCCATGTAGGCGTATACAAAATTACTTTGGAGTCTCTTGTGAAATTTGCAAATAGATCTTTACAAAATGATTTATCATATATTTTTTTATTAATAACATCTTTATTAAAAAAGTTATCATTTTTTGGGAATCCCAGAATTTTCGCTTTATGAGATGGAATGCCAAATATCGTTTTTGAAATATTATTAACAAGGAATGGTGACGTATAATTAATATAATCAAACTTATTTATGCGATTTATTCTTAAAGCCCTTGCATTGTCATCGCCTTTTGCTGCTATTGTAGTCTTTGGTCCATATCCATGAAATAGAGATATTTTGTACGTATCCCTAGAATCACATATTTTGAATATATTAAAATAACTATCTCCATCATTAATCACAATTTTGGCTCTCAAGGCAGTAATAATAAGTTTAAATGGATTGCTTAAAGATAGAAATTTAAATTTATTTAGAGCAAGATGATTTTTGACTTGATTTGATTTTGTATACCAGTATACATCATACTTATGCTCTCTCGACAGATGTTCATATAAATATCTACTGTTACCATTATAGGAGTAATTATCCATTCCACTGAAAATTATTACATTATGTTTTTTAATTTTATCCCTTAGAACTGAAAAAAATAACGTTAGGATCGTTTTGATAAATGATTTCATTTGCTAGTCTAATTTACTATGTAACTTCTTACAGAAGATATTGATGATTTAGCATCATATTTACCAAGGATAGTATCAATATTGCTTATGTATTCTTTTTCCAAAAGCTCTTTATCTGAATTTATAAAATAACTATAAAGAGAGTAAAGTTCGCTATAATTAGTCACCTCACATTTGTTGATTTTACTGTAGATATTTGGAGATTTAGATGTAAACGATGACGGTCTGTATGAAATTGTAGGGATTTTGGAAAACAATGACTCATATATAGCCGATGATTTAGGTGCTGAGATAACAAGATCTGAAATTCCTATTGCCTCATAAATAGATAAATCTAGCTCATTTACATAGATAACATTTTCTTGAGAAATTAGAAAATCTAGTATCATTATAATTTCCTTATCATTTAACCTTTTTATCTCCTCATAAGGCTTCTTTGTTTTAAATAAGTACATGGTATCTCTAGTATTCTCAACTAACCTAGTTATTGTCTTGATAAAATCTTTATAACTATCCAAATTCATCACGCTATAAAGTCCAACTGGAGAATCAAGGATGCATGCTAATTTCATATGAGTGGATATTTTTAAACTATTTATGTAGTCCAAACGTTTTTTAGAATAATCACCTATTCTTTCACACATAAAAGGTGAATTGTCTATATATGTTTCTACGTCATTATTAAGTGTTTTAAACCAATCATTTGAGATATTTGAAGAAATAATCGTGTCATAGTACATAAACGAGTAATCCAAGCAATGAGGAATGTTAGGATCATTTATATTTTCAATTATCTGCTCTGTTATTGAAAAATATAAGAATATTGTTTCAATATTATATTCTTTATGCATCTTTTGTTCTGCCAATGATCTTGGTATCATGAAGCTAATAACTTTATTAACGCTTATTGTATTATGAAACGATTGCCATTTAAGCTTTTCTGTTAAATACTTATTCGAAAAACTAGACAAGAATCCAAATTTTATCATTAGTAATACTAATTTGTATCTCAATTTAGAATTATCTCTATACAAATCAAGTTTTTCTCTAAAAGATAATGTATTAAAAATAGATTTGAGACTTAGAACATTATATCTACATGATTTAAATTTTTTGATCCATTTATTGTTTATATTACTATCACCAATAAATAAAACATCCTCTTTTTTTATCTCTGAGTCGTCAACTATAGAATGTTGATTAACAATATCCCAATCTATCAGTCCATCATCCATATGAATACAATATTTATATCTTTTCTTTAAATCAAACTTTCCAAATTTAAAGAAAATATATTCAAGAAAGAAAGTCACTTTAAGTATTAAAGCTAATATTTTTAATTTTGTAAATATATAATTGATAGCATAGTAAAGTTTTGATATATTTAAATTAACATCATTTTTTGAATATCTACAATAATAATTTAAAATTTTTGTATTACAATATTCTGGCCATACAATTGCTATTTCATTATCTGGAACTTTGCTTACATGAATTCTAGATAAAATTATTTTTTTAAACTCAAGTGAGAGACTTTTTAAGATACTTTTTTTAAAAATTTCCGTGTCTTGTGATATTTTACTAATTTCTGATTCGTAATTACTATCATAGTACTTTCTTGCAAGATCACTGGCTAAATAATCAGATTCTCTATATTCATGTGCAACCAATATGTCATCAGGAAGAATTAGAGTATTAGTTTTTTTGTTGCTGATATGTCTTTTATGGGCTACTATCCTTCTCCAAAAATATAACTTTTGGAATATTGATTTTCTGCAAAAAATTATTGATTTGAACAAAACTACTTTTGCTTATATTACCAAGAAGTTCTACCACCATCTATTGCAACTATTGCGCCATTCATATAGCTACTAGCATCACTACACATGTATACTATAGTTGCCTTGTATTCATCTTGATTTGCCATTCGATTCATTGGTATTAGCTTTTCAATTTTTGAAATAAATTTATCACTTTGATCGTTTTTCATGCCTCCAGGAGCAAGAGCATTACATCTTACACCCTCTCTCGCCCAATATGTAGATGTGTACTTAGTCAAACCTATAATCCCATGTTTGATTATAGAATATGATACTGGCTTGTAGCTGTTTTCATAAATCTCCTGATTCGGTGCGATAAGACCTAAATCTGAGGATATATTCAATATAACACCTCCCTTGTTCTTTGCCATATCATTTCCAAATATCTTTGTACATATCACTGCTCCCACAAGACCAACGCTTATCTCTTGATATAGCGTATCAATTTTAAATGATTCAAAAGATCCAGATTCAACGTTATCTCCACTAACTTTTGGATCTATTGCTGCATTATTTATTAATACTGATGGGTAATTATGAAATCTTTTTATAACAGTATTTTTGAGTTTTAACACAGCTTTTTCATCAGTTATATCAATTTTAAAAGTATGAAGGTTATTATGAGAACCAAGAGATGTCTCTAATGATTTTATATTTTTACTGGAGTTATCTAAAACAATTACACTAGACCCAGCATCAAGAAGTGCTTCCGTATGCTGCCTGCCTAGCAAACCTGCTCCACCTGTTATAATTGCCAATGTGTCTTTTAAATTAAATTTATCTAGTGTATTCATTTTTACTCACCAAAGTATTTGAGAGTCTTTTTTAATGCATTAATTTGTATATCTCTTTCCTTTTTAGAGGATTGATTAGTTGTGAAGTTCATTAGCATTTTTTGTAATCTTATAGCAGTTGGTGTTTTACCTTTTCCTATTTTATTATCCTTGAAAGCAGGCTCTTGATGTTGTAATTTAGATGCAGCATATATTCCGTCACCTCCATATGAAATATATTTTTTTCTGAAATCTGACCATGATACTCCTTTAGACTCTCCAATATATTTAGCAGAGAACGTATAATATGTATGATAATAACCTGAAAGAACTTTTTGTGGGATCAGAAATTCTGATCCACGAAGTGTTTTAGTATATGCTAAACCCATTTTTCTTCTTAAGCTAATAAACTTTTCTGCTCTTTCTGTTTGGGCGAGTGCGACAGCCGCTGCCATCTGATTCATTCTATAATTAAAACCAACTATTTCAAATCTATCCCAATTTGGATTTTGTAATTTATCTCTATCAGTTCTTACACGCCCACTTTTTGCAGTAAGGTTTTTAAAACCTAAACCTCCTAGTTTTCTAATATGTGTAGCAAGTTTTTTATTTTTACATGTGATGATTCCACCATCTCCACAAGTTAATTGCTTGCTATTCTCGAAACTCCAGCTTCCAACATCGCCAATTGTACCAGCAATTCTTTTTTTATCATCTCTACCCAAATGGCATTGAGCACAGTCTTCCAAAACCTGCAGCTTATATTTTCTAGCTATTTTCATTATCTCTGTCATATTACAAACACCACCATACATATGAGTTACCAGAATTACTTTTGATCTTCTAGTTATCTTTAACTCTAAATCAGATGGGTCCATCAAAAAAGTTTCCTCATTAACATCAACAAAAACTGGCGTTGCGCCAGTGTAATATGGGGCAAGACCGCACATCAGTGGTGTTAGAGCTGGTGTTAGCACTTCATCGCCTTTACCACATCCCATAGCAAGTAATGCAGCATGCATCGTAGTTGTGCCCGAGTTAAATGCGACAGCATAAGAAACTTTGTGTTTTTTTGCAAATAGAGCTTCTAATCTTGTTGTAAATGCTCCATCTGCTCCTGCTTTGAATCCAGAAGCTAATACTTCATCGATATACTTCCTCTCGTTTCCTTTAAATCTCCAATTAATTTTCTTCATATAGTTATATTTATCAGTAGTTTAAGTTGGTTTTTTCGACTGATTAGATTGTCTGGTAGCCCACTCTTCATTTCTAAATGTATTCATACTCTCAATACTAGGATTATTCTCAAGAAATCTATGCAGCTCACTCCTTGTAGCAAAATGACCTAACTGTCTTAGTATCTTACATAATTTCTGATAATCCTCCTCATAGTCTAACGTCATCCTACTTGTGATAACATCATTATATGGGTCTGGCATTTTGTAAATTTTTATTTCTTTATGATCTAAAATAAAACTCGAAATCATCTCCGTATCTGTAGTTGGTTCTATAGTATTACATATTTTGGATAAAGCGTCATTCTTAATTGAGTAGCCTACGGTAGCGCCACCAAGTAAGGAAGAGGGAGAAGGATAAATAATGTCATAGCCATTGTCTAAAAAATTCATGCTCCTGATAACCTCTTCTGCACAAAAATATGGATCATCAGCATCAATAGAATGAAATCTATCGATATTAAAGTTGTTACAACAATCATTCCATCTCTTTAGTTTATTTTTTTCTGATCCACAAAAATACTTTACGTCATTTTTTTTAGCAATTTTTACTAATTCCTTATCTGAGTCTTCTTCAGTAGTACATATGATAGGATCAATTTTAAAAAACTTGACACGATTAATAATATGCTCGATCATCATTTTACCTCCAAAATCGAGAAAACATTTTCTTGGTAATCTTGTTGATGAGCTTCTAACTGTAATGAGAGCTTTAATCATTTATCAGTGTAAGTAGGAGAGCATTAAATCTTAGTCCATTCGAATCTTTGTAAAAGTTTTTTAAAGTACCTTCTATTATAAATCCTTTTTTTTGTAATGACTTTATTGATCTGATATTTTCTTGTGATGTTAGAGCTGTGATACGATACATTTTATGATATTTTACTAATTCATCTAAGCAAAGATCTAACGCTGATCCAAATATTCCTTTTCCCCAAAAATCTGGAGATATTGCATATCCTATATGACATGATTCTCTTTTACGATCTATTTTATGTATATTAATTGACCCAATAACTTTATTTATTTCTTTTAATTTAATAAAGTAAACATGACAATTAATGCCATCACTATCATGCATCAGCTTTTTTAGATATCTAGATGTTTCCTCGATATTTTTGTGACAATCGTATTCAAAATGCTCATATAACTTTTCGTTTTTTGAATACTCCCACATATCATAAAGATATTTTTCATCAAGATGAATTAATGATATTACATTATTCTCTACTTCTTTAAATTCTCTCATTTTATTTGTTATAATAAATTCTCTAGCATTTTTAAAGCTTCCCAAAATCCCTCGCCATCATTTTTATGTCCTTGCCATATTTCAGGAATAAATGATGCGTTTTTTGAATATTTCTTAATTATTGGAAGAATTCTATTAAATGAAACTTCGCCGTTACCAATTTGAAGCCCTTCACCATCTACTCCTACTGCATCCGCAATATGATAATGATAAGCATATTTTGAGAGATCTTTCGTGTATTTGACATGATCCCAACCAAAATGATTACATGCCATATAAGAATGGGAGATATCATGGCAAATTCCAGTTCGTGATTTTTTACAGAATTTAATAATCTCATCAACTTGCATGAAGAGATTTTGATATCTTTGGCCTCCAAAATGCCATGGGAATGGTGCCATATTTTGAGGTATTATAGTTGCGCTGGATGTCTTGAGAATCCTCAGGCTTTCTAACAAATTATTATATAGGTTATTTCTTTTAGATTTGTTTAGGAAATCATTCTTGGAAAAACCTCCTGTATTTGTGATAATATACACGTTTTTTGTAAGAGGATATTTCTCTTGTAATTTAATAGATAAATCAATAACTTCTCGCATATTTTTAATGGATTGTTGTCTATATTTTTTGTTAGAAGTACAGAGGTCAAGCAAATGGTCGTTCTTAAACAGTTCTGGTGCGTGAACGATAAAATTAGACTCATAATTCATATCGAGGAAATGATCAATATCCTCGTTTAGGTCATCATAGCTTAAATGAAATTCATATATCTTGGGAGATGTGATCTTGCTTAATTTTTCCACGTCATGGAACCTTGTTGGAATACCCCAATCTAAGGTAAACTTGTATTCTTTTTTTGCTTTAATACTCCTCTTATAGTGTGATTCAAACAAGGGTTTCCCTTTCTCTATTGTGGCCAAGGTTTTTTTACCAATAATCGAGTCAAGATATTGTGGACTTAAGCCTTGCCCTGGGCTTTTTACTTCAAGCATTGATTTTTTAATCTCCGTGCCTTTAGAAATTTTCTTCTTTGTATAAATACTTTTACCAAGATTCTCTCTATTGATGAGTTCACCCTGAGTAATAATCCTCTTATTCATAAAACCTAGTGATTTTTCAAGCCTTCTAATAGAATTTATCAGAGATTTGAATTCGGTGGGTAATAAACTAGCCGTATGATCTGGTCCTTCCAAATTTTTATCTAATGTAATATGCCTCTCAATAATTGAAGCACCAAGAGCAACGGCAGCTAAAGTCATATCAATGCCTCTCTCATGACCAGAGTAACCCACCGGTACAGCATATCTATCAGATAATTTTTGTATATATCTCAAATTCAAATCTTTATCAGGAGTAGGATATGTTGAGTTAGTATGCAGTAAAGCAAATTTTGCTTTTGATTTTTTAAGTAATTTAACGGTAGTGTTAATCTCATTTTCCGTACTCATTCCTGTTGATAAAATTAACGTTTTTTTTGTTTTGATCACTGCATTAATAAGGTCGACATTAGTAAGATCTGCAGATGCTATTTTATATGCTGTAACCCCAATATTTTCTAAAAAGACTAAACTAGATTTATCCCAAGGTGTGCACATGAAGTTGATTTTTTTATCATTACAATAATTATAAATTTTTTTGTATTCCATCTTAGTCAACGCAAACTTTTCTAATAATCTAACAGTATACTGAGTTGCTAGATCGCTGGATGTAATATCAAGAGCATCTTTACTATAGAGTTCCTTAAGATCACGTAATTGAAACTTTACGCAATCTGCTCCTGCATCAATAGCTTTATCAACTAGTTTAATGGCCCTATTAAATGAACCATTATGATTCATTCCAATTTCCGCTATTACGTATACTCTATTATTAGAGTTAATTGTTGAACCATTGATATTTATAATTTTGTCTTTGTAAGCCATGTCCTTAAACCTAATTCATCGAAATTAAAATTATCTACTTGCATATTCTTAATCTTCATATGCTTTATAAAATTCATTTTATTCTTTGTTGGTACATAAAATAGAAAGTATCCACCATCACCTGCACCTAATAGTTTTCCACCTAATGCTCCCTTTTCGATTGCATACTCATAAATAGCATCTAAATCATCATTGGATATTCTATCTGAAAACTTTTTCTTAATTTTCCAAGCTTCTCCTAGGAGTAAACCAAAATCATTTAATTTTCCTTGAAGTAGTTTAGACTTCATTTTATATGCAATTTCTTTTGATTTTTCAGCGTATTTTTTTTGATCAGCCTTTTTCATTTGACTCCTCATATCATCATGAATATATCCTGAGTTATGGTTTTTCCCTGTATAACAGAGCAGAAGAGTATCTTCTAGTTCATTCAACGTATCACTTGATATTTTAAGAGGATTTACTACGTTTCCTTTATCGTTAAACTCTATATAGTTGAAACCACCAAATACTGTCGCATATTGATCTTGCCAACCACCATCAAGACCCAATGTTATTCGTTCAGATTGAAATGCTAATTCAGCTATTTCATAAATATCAAGTTTTGAGTCTCTAAAATTATTAAATGCACCAATAATTGCGCTTGCTACTACAGCAGATCCCCCAAGACCAGATCCTGATGGTATATCGCTGTACGTATATAAATTAAAACCGAACGATGGATTAAGGTTAATAATTATTGATTTGATGAGATCAAGAGCCCCATCTAGCTTTAGATCTGAAATATCATTTACACATACTTTCTCATCAAGATCATAAGAAATAATCTGTATGGAACTGTCTAGACGCCTCTCTAGCACTGCATGAGTATATTTATTTATTGTAGCATTGAATACTATACCATCGGAATCATAATAGTATGATGTTAAGTCAGTGCCTCCACCTGAAAATGTTATCCTTACAGGTGATTTTGCTTTAGAAATAACATTATTTGACCTACTCCAATCTATATCATTTACTGAAACAACATCCTTCAAAATATAATTTTCAGTTAATATAGGTATGGCCCGGATTCTTGTATCTAAAAGCTTTAAAATATTCTCTCTAGACGAATCTTTTTCAAAAAGATAGGTAAATTTTGTATTAACAACCTCAGATATTTTAATATTAAAATCATTTTTTCTTATAAGGACATTTCTAATATCTCCATCAGATAGAACGCCTATAACTTTATCACCCTCTTTAACAACTACTAAACCGAGATGATTTGCCTCAATCTTTTTCAACGCGTCTTGTATTGTTTCTTTTTTATCTATACTATAATTTTTATTCATACAAGTTCTCCATTATTAATCTTTTCATAATCTTCTGGTGTTCCAATATCAATGAATATGTCTTGATAATAAAATGGTTTGATTTGATATTTACCTGAATATTGTGCTAATCTATCTTCAAGAGAGAATTTATCATCAATAATATCTTTAAAAAAGTATAAATCATTGAATAAGTAATAACCTAAGTTCACATGCATATTCCTAGAGCTCTCTTTTTTATCATTGAACTTTTCTATTCTATTTTCACGTATTGATAATGTATTATATCTCGAACAATCACTAATCTTTTTTGTAATAATGTTTATTTGTCCATCACTTGAGGCTATGAATTGATTTAGATCTGGTTTAATATAAGTGTCTCCATTTATGACTAGTATTTTGGTTTCAACACTCAAGTTTAACTCTAAGATTGCATTTCTCACAGCTCCACCAGTGTCAAGAGGATTGTTTTCTTTTATGATTATGATTTTAGAATCAGATTTAAAGTATTCCTCAATGATATTCGACTTATGATGTGTCAAAAGATAGATTTCATCTTGATAGTACTCTCTTATGTTATTAATAACATAGCTAATAAATGGCTTGTTTAGTATTGGCGCCATTGGTTTTGGGACGTCAGAAATTATTGATTTTAATCTTGTACCGAGTCCACCTGCAAGGATAAAAATTTTTAGATTAGATTTCTTCATTTAATGATTATGTGACTTAGTGCCAGTTAGTATGCCTTTTAATCCATACATCCATTGTTTACTTAGAATAATTTTAAGTAATTTATAAATATATGTCCTCACTGTTACATAATGCCTATACCTCGTTGCAATTTTAACTTGATCAATAAAGCGATAAAGATAATATTTTGATGTAATACTATTCTCATGCTCACGATACTCACCTAATACCTTGTTAATTTTGAAAATCTTAAGATCTTTTGACAATCTCAACCACAATTCATAATCTTGACTTGATTGTAAACATTCGTCAAAAAAACCCTGATTTATTATCAATGCCTTTTCAATTGTTACTGCAGATGTTGATAATATATTTTTCTTATAGAGAAAACTCGGTAGTGCACCATGAAATAATCCATGTGTTATTGTTTTTGAGTCACCATTAAGTCTTATATAATTCTCATCATGAACGAATAGATTATAACGAGGGTTATCCATTATCTCAGATTCTAAAATGGATATTTTGTCAGAATACCAAATATCATCTGAGTCTAAAAATGATATATAGTCATATTTTGCTGAAATGATACCTATATTTCTCGCATGTCCAGGACCTCTATGTTTTGTAGCAATTACTTTTGAATGAATCTTATCATTCTTATTATTGACGATTTCATCATGAACAAGAGTCAATGATTTGTCAGTAGAACCATCGTCAATATATATTACCTCGATTTTAGAATTGAAGTTTTTCTGAGAATATATTGATTGACAAGTACGCGAAATATGATTTGAGCTATTATAAAAAGGACAAATTATTGATATCATAATATATCTCTCCTATTAACGATCCATTTGGATAGAACATATAGTGCCATTATGTTTTCCTTGTATCTATTCACATCATCAAACATTTTTGAAGCAATGGAAAAGTTAAAATATTGCTCCAATATAACCCCTGCATCATAAATTACAGATTTGATATATTTTATGTTATGATCTAACTCAACCATATTATAAAGAGAAACGTTGAAACCTTCTTTATTTCTTTTTGCCATAAATCCTAAATTTGAATTAGCAAGCACATCTCTAATAAATTTTTTCGAGTCTTTAAAATTTGAAGTATGATCATCTGAGTATCTATCGCCTGAAACAAAAAAATGATGATCAAGAAAAGGGACCCTACCCTCAACCGAAGCTGCCATAGTGCATTTATCTAAGATACTTAAACCATTATCTACGAGGTAGCATTTCTGATCCATACATTTCATACTACTGAAAAAATCTGTGATACGGGTTTTTGATTGGACAGTAAAATACTCTTCTAGATAATTTTCAATTTTATCTAACTCTTTTTCTCCTAGTAATTCATAGTTTTTCATATAATTACCAGAGTATCCGATAGAGTAGCCAATATATTTATACTTAAGTTGAAGTAATTTATGCATATTTATTGGTATGATATTACTTAGTTTTTTCAAGAAGTTAAGTGTAATAAACTTTAAAAAGCCACGAGCTTTGTCCTTATATTTTTTATAGTGTCTACTATAACCACCAAAAATCTCATCAGCTCCATTTCCAGCCAAAAGCACATCTATACCTTGTTGTTTAGCTGCTTTAGATATTAGATATGTTGGTAACATCGATGAATCATATACAGGTTCATCTATAAAGTTTATAAGTTCATCCATAATATCCATATTTTGAATATTATCTATATCGATTTTAATATGCTTTAAATTTAGTGAGTTAGTCACTAGATCAGAAAATTTTTTGTCTGACTGATTTATCCTTTTGCTAATAGCTGTATAACAATAAAAATCTTTAAAATGTTTGCTATATTTTAGGGTTATCAGTGTACTATCCAAGCCACCACTGAGAAATGTCCCAATGGGCCTATCTGATACTGAATGTTCTTGTATGGATAAATCTAATAAGTTATCAAGACTATCTGGAGTATCCGCATAATACTCTACTCTATCTTGATTCCAATATTTATTAATCCTAAAATCATTTACTGAAAAAATGATCTCGTGACCTGGTTTCAATTTGTATATGTTTTCGTAAATTGTATATGGAGTTGGTACAAATGATAAGAACAGATATAAATTAATACTATTTTTAGAGAGATTTGGTTTTATAATATTTGATGAAATAATAGAATCTAATGATGAACCAAATATTAGTGAATTATTATCTATGCAATAGTACAAAGGTTTAATCCCGTAACGATCACGTGAAATCCAAATTACATTCTTTGATTTATCATATAAACAGAACGCAAACATTCCTTTAATATGTCTGATACAATCATATTCATATTTCTTGTATAAGTTCATTAAAACTTCAGTATCGGATTTAGTATTAAAATTATAACCATCTTTTTCTAAATCTAATCTAAGACTCTTATAATTATAGATTTCACCATTCATTATTAATATTAGATTGCCATCATCACTGATTATAGGTTGATTGCCAGTATCTTCGTCAATTATACTCAATCTTGTCATACCAAATTGAACATTATCATCTATAAAAAATCCTGAATTATCTGGCCCTCTATGATCCATTTTTTGAATCATAGACTTAAGAGTACCCTCAGATAATATTTTATTATGATTAAAGTTTATATGGCCTGTAATACCGCACATTATATAATCTCGAATTTATTTATAATTTTTCTGTTTGAATCTATTTTTTCTGTACTGTGAAGAACTGATTTTTTATAAATCTCTCCGTATTTTTCAGATCCGTTAGTGAGTTTATTATCTTGAGACAAAAATTTGCATTTACCACTATATTTAATAGTGAGGTTATTAACCTTATTTGTAAGAACTTCGTTATCTAAATCGTAAAAAAATTCTTTAGATATATGAAAGTAATTATCAATTATGTGTGTATGCGGAGACATAGAAATATCAGTTATCAATAAGTATTTATTAGTAAGTATTACTTCTCTTCTGAACTGGATCATTCTATCTATTCTATTAAATCCTGTACCATTAAATGTAACTTTCAGAATCTCATTATCTTGTTTTACTGCTACATCAAACTTGGAATGATAATAATCATTAGGAAAGTATTTGGAATACTCGGGTTGATAAGATAACTTATCAATTGTTACAGAGTTATGATATTGAGATTTAAAAGCATCAAAATGTACATCATTAAATTTGTAACTAGACCTTCCAGAATCTATCAGAATTTGAATGTCATCATATTCGATCATAAAATGGAGAAGATCTGCGTGCTCATGATTGTATATTGCCTTATTGGACACTTTAGATCGGTATATTATAGTCCACTTGTCATGCGATAGTTTATTCCACATTTCTTGATTATGAATATAGATTCAGGATAGAGTTGTTCTCTAATTTGTTAAAATTACTATCTATTAATGGTATAAGGTAATCAGGTTCTAAATCTGGTGAAATGTCACCGACCAGAGTAAACTTCTGAGATTTGTTATTATAAAATGTCGTTACACTTTTAGAAATTAAATTACGATATTTTTTGCAGATATCAGATAATTCTTTAGATTGAAAAAGCATTGAAAAATATGATAAATCATATAACCAGTAATAGAGTAATAGTTGATAATGCGAGGAAAAATCATGTGTGTAGCCATTCTCAACAAACTGATTAAGATAATCATCAAAACTTACTATAAAAGTATCAATCAGTGTTTGGTTATTTAATATTAAAGAATACGTAAGAATTGATCTTAAGTTATTAATCAAATGATTTCCAAATGACTCATGATAGAACTCTAAATTCTTAATTAACCTATCAGCTGACTTATCAAGAACAACTTTGACTATTTCTGGCATTTTTGTTTTAGTAAATGTATAAAAGAAACATATATTTACTATTCTTTCTGAAAGTGTATATGGTTGATTAACTAACTGACTATCAAATCTATTTGTTTGATTAAGATATTTATTACACCATATTACTATAATATTATTTATTTTTTCTAATTCTGTAGAAGTTATTGAATTATTTGATAAATGATATCGTATCCATAAAAAACGATGAAGAGCTTCATAATCTTCTGGATCATTAAAAGTTGAGAATAAATCCTCTGTGCTATTTATGACATGTGTGCATGATGCAAGTTTAACTTTCATGTTCAGATTGACCTCGATATCTCTATTTTTATCTGAATAATTATCACATACCTTAAAATATTTTGATTTTACAAGATACTTGAATTTATATGGATATGAGTTGATGTCCATTCTCTTTTTGATCGCTTTTATAATCTTAGTTAATAGATGACGAATAGTGCAGACTATCTTTAACTCTAGTATATTGTAACGAATGAAATGATATGTTTCCTTATTCATATTGTTTAGCACTATTCTTCAATTGATTTGTTATACAAAAAATCAGATATGGAGTAAATGCAAGTAAAGTATATAATATAAATATAACTGGATCATTCCCATTTAAATCCTTTAGTTCATACCATGAAGTAAATGTAAAGTTTTTCAAATATAAGTACGCAACAGGTAAGCACCATAAATAATTATATAACGTTATAACTAAAAGAGATTTTGAGTGACTATTGAACTTTTTTGTCATATTTTGGTATGTGTGGGTGCAATGTGCTTGTGTAACATATTTTATTGCAGCAAGTAGTCTTGTTGACTCAAAATATTTTTGAAAAAACCTTCTAACTATCACCACTAGTGAATCTACAATAAATGTTGTCATTAATATAATCATAAGTGTCCCAATGATACTGCCGTAGATAATCGTTATAGTTCCGAGTAAATAACCAATTAGATAACTCCCCGAGCTACCTAAAAATATTTTAGCATTTGGTGGTCTGTTAAAAAAAAGAAATCCTAGAATGACAGCTATCATTCCTAAGAAGTCTGGAATATCTAATAATATATATATGGCTATAAAAACAAAAATAGCCTGCATAGCAACCAGTCCGTCAATACCATCTATAAAATTCACCATATTTATAAAGTAAACAAGAACTATAAGTGATAAAAACATATATATTAATGATTTGTCGTGAACATGTGTGCTTTCATAGATTAGCAATACTGATAATAATAGTTGAAGGCTAAATCTCTGAGTTTTTGAGAGTGAATACTTATCATCTAGAGATCCAATAATTGTAATTAAGATAAGTGAAATCAAAATAACTAGCGGAAATTGAGAAAAGAAGTGGAATATAAGTAGTCCAACCATAATCGCGATACCGCCAGATGTTGCCGTATCTTTGTAATGTAAGCCTCTATTGGATGGTTTTGCTAGTGCAAATGGCTTAATGCATAATGCATATGTTACGATGTATGTAGCAATAAATGGTAGGAAATAAGATAAGTAATCAGTCACAATAATTATTTAAAAAAGTAATTGATTGTTTCGGATAATCCATGAGTGAGTGTAAACTTTGGCTTCCAATTGATCTCTTTCTTGATTTTTGAAATAGAGGTGTAATTCTTTGTCATGTCACCCAAGCGTTTTTTAACAACAACAGTCTTTGGGATCTGTATATCTTTCTTATAACAAATTTGTTTAATTTTTTCTATTAGATCCTTGATCGATGTTTCTTTTCCAGTCCCGACATGATATGTGTTGCATAACTTCTTTGTATATAAACATTTAATAACTGCACAGCATATATCATCAATAAATATATAGTCTCGTGTAATGTATGCACTACCATTTATTTTAAGTATTCTATTATCTCTTATATTTTTGACATATTTAGCAATTATACTTTCTTTATGATCTGAAAATGGTCCATATGCGTTACTGAAGCGCAGAATGGTTGTCTTCATGTTAAATACTTTCGAATATGTTTCGCAGAAGCTCTCTATAGATAACTTAGATGAACCGTATGGAGAGATAGGATCTTTGACATTATTCTCTTTCATTGGTGGTTTTGAGTCACCAAAAACAGCACCACTAGAAGCAAAGATAAATTGCTTAATCTTATTCATTCTCGCTGATTCTAAGTAATTCATAGCACCGTTTACATTTATTTGAAAACTTTTGTGTGGTTGTGATATTGATTTATCTACACCTGATTCTGCAGCTAAATGAATAACATAATCAACACTCTTTGTAATTTTCTTAGCAAAATCAAAATCATTGACACTAGCTCTTATAATATCTACTCTATTTTTCGATTTTACATAGCTATTTTTTGTATAAATCGTTTTTACTGGATGAAATTTTTTGATGTATTTTGCATCTGATTGTGAAAAATTATCTACAATGATAATTTTTTTAACAGTTGAAATATTAAGTAAGCTTTTTGTTAGATTACTACCTACAAAACCACAACCACCTGTAATTAGTATTCTCATTACCATTTCATCCTAGGCTTTATAAATTTTTTATCAATATTTGCTTTGTGCTTCATCACATACTCTGCAATTTCAACTATTGTTGATTCATCTAACAACTCTGCGTTGAGGCCTAGTTTCTTCATTTTATCATTACGTGCATTATAATAATGTTTATTTCTTTCTATCCTAGGATTAGAAATCTTTTGTAGCTTTACATTTATATTAATTTTCGACAAAGCATTGCGTACTTTTTTTGCAATCTGATTGACTGAATACTGCTCAGTAAATTGATTATATATTTCCATCTGTCCTTTTTTAGCGGGATTCTTAATTGCCAGGTTGATACATTTAAGACTATCTTTCAAATTAATATATCCTCTGATTTGTTGCCCAGTTCCATAGATAGTGAGAGGTATCCCGACGACCGCTTGAACTATAAATCTATTTAAAACTGTCCCAAATATATCATCATATGAAAACGTTGGGAGATATTTTAAATCATCCTTGTCGCTGTAATAGATACCATAAACGGGGCCTTGCATTAGATCTGTTACACGAAGTTCATACAATCTAACATAAAACCATAATAGATCTGTATCCATAATTTTAGAGGTATGATAAAGACTTGATCCCTGTCTAGGATACATAAATTTATCTATTCGTTTATTATGCTTAACTGATAACCACCCTTCCTCTATATCAATGTTAGGAGTCCCATATTCACCCATTGTGCCTAATTTAATTACATGACAATCTCTATTATGTTTTTTAACACATGATATTAAATTGAATGTACTTTTCAGATTATTTTCAAGTGTAAGCCAGCCTTCTTCACTACCTATCATGGAGTATGGAGCTGATGGTAGCTCTGCATAATGAATAACAGTATCTGGTTTAAACTTTTTGAATACACTCTCTAATTTATTTAAGTTGCTACAATCAATATTCGAGAAAGTGACTTTATTTTTGAATCGTCTTTTCAGATAGATTAACCTGTCATTTATACTTTTTTGATTCACTAATGGTTTTCTCTTATGCTTCCTCATTAATGATTTCTTGATATTATTATCTATCATTAATATCTCATGACCCTGACTACATTGATTAACAGATGTAGGCCAGCCCATATATCCCTCGCTACCAAGTATCATAATTTTCATGATTTTAATATTCCTTGTATGTTTTGTTCAGCGTTTAATAATTCATTTAGTGTGTTTACAGTTATATGTATACCATCATGTTTAAAACATCGTAGTTTTTTATGTTTTGTCAGATTAGAAAGCATCGATAACATATCTTTTTGCTTTAGAACATATCTATGCATATTTTTTGGAATATAATAATACCCAATATTCATAACTTCTCTCAATACAGGTTTTTCTTTAAAAGATGTGATGTTATTTTTCTTATCAATTTCCATCACTCCGAATGGAATGGTGATAGGAAAAGATGATATTACTACTTTATCATTTATATTGCCATAAAAATCTATTAACTTATCGATATTAACATTAGATATTGTATCACCATAACAAACCACAATATCTTTTGATGTTTGCTTAATAGAATCCTTAATCCTTGTGAGAATATCTACATTACCTGAATCAATAATTTTATAATTAAGAGATTTGAAATTATTCTTCATATAGTCACATATTTTCTTTGATTTATACCCAGTGGCAATCATAAAATCATCACATTGATATTTTTTTAAATGTTTAATTATGTAATACAGGATTGGTTTATTTTTTATATTGATCAGTGGTTTTGGGATATTATTTGTTAGAGGTCTAAGCCTCATTCCCATTCCACCACATAGGATGACTGTTGTTATATTCCTACTTATATTTGATTTTGTTTTTTTCTTTGATATCATGTTATTGCTATTGACATAGGGTTGCCATCAGTTAACTGCTCTTTTGGTAATTTCACACTCATTTTGTTCGCTAAATTATTTTGTAGATATTTCTTACTCCTGGCTATGTATATCTCTGGAATAATGGATTTTTGAATAGATTCTTTACTTAATCCACAATAAATAGGCTCATAAATAAAATATGGAATCTCCAATAAAGCTGCTTCAAATACAGTAGTACCAGCTTGCCCTATGACATTTTTTGAAGCAGGTAAAACTTTGTGAGATGGATCTGTTAAAATAGTAAAGCAATCTTTTTTTAACGTACTGAGGATTGTCTTTAGTAAATTGATGTTATCATCAATGCCTTTTTTAAGCTTGATAGCTATCTTTTGATTTTCATAATTCTTAATACTATTGATTGTGTCGATTATATATCGGTAACGCATATCCCACCTACTTACTGGATTCATTGGATTAGGAATAGGCATCATTATAATATAATCATATTTCTTCGAATGGTTCTTGTTATCGAAATGATCAATAATGGGTGATTTGATCATTATTCTATTGAACGTAGGTATATGTGCTTTAATGAGTTGATCATTCAGTGAACCCATGGTAGCAAAATTTTCTACTAATGTGTTTGAGACATTATCGTTAATCTTAACCTCCTCTTGATTAACATAACTCATATAACCATCTAGAACAGATACGATATTGATATTTTTCTTTTTACATATTTGTAGTACTAAGTTATACCATGGATACTGACCATCATCAGGTATGACTACTTTTTTAGGCATGTAATAAGATAATAATTCTTTATATGTATGATAAGTACTGCTAATCTTGTGTTTATTATATTGAAATTCATATTTAATTATTTTATTTATGAGTAGAATGAGATCATTGTGAATAGTCTCTTCAATTAAATGAGTTTTTAATATATTTTTTACCGCATCCTCATTAATCTTAGATATGCTGATATCTTTATTAATTATAGACTTCTTCAAGTAAAAACCTTTTAGGATATTATGATGATTCTGGTAAATATACTTATTATTTTTTTGATGAGAGTAAGTCCAATCCGGGAATATAATGACTTTTCGATGTAGACGTTTAATAAATGGCCTTTGCAAATATCTCAACAATATACTAAGTCTATTAACTTTAATTTCAGATATTTGTGCTCTTTTATTAATGAAGTCTGATAGATCAGAGTTGAAAAAATGTTTACCGTAAATTATTGATGTTTTGTTTTCAAATATTTTTGCAATATCTAGGAAATATTTTGGAGCACCTACTGGAAGAGTTATAGATTCTGATATTCCAGCAAGTCTTTTAAACTCAAAGTATAGTTTAAGCATGTTAGATATCATAAATGATATCCTTTTTTCTAAGACTAGTTCTATAGAGTATTCACTATCAGAAGAGAAAGCCCCATCATCATCTCTATACCACATTCTAGCAATTTTGATTGGTAGATTATCGATATTATCAGGAGTGTGCTGATATAAATATTTAATACAGCTGTTATTTAGTGTTATATTATAATCTAATGAATATACCTCAGAATACTTGGAGAGATCTAACGATGTCACATCATTACTCGAAGTAATAATAATTACATTATCTGGCATAAGCTTAAACTTTATTAATATCTATAACATTACTCTTTGGTGAGTAATCAGAACCAATGGATTCCAATAATAACAATCTGATTTCTTTGCTACTACTGGATGGTGAAAGATCTCTAAATTTTTCTATGTATTGGGTGACTTGGTCAAATGATAGCGCATCTTCCTTAGCACTCATAATAGATGTATGAGCTGTTTTTTGGACATTATCACCGATGAGTAGTTCCTCATAAAGTTTCTCGCCCTCTCTTAACCCAGTAAATTCAATCTCAATATCACCAAGCATATTCTTATTATCTTTCACCTCATAGCCAGAAAGTTCGATCATTTGTCTAGCTAAGCTATAAATATTTACAGGCTTACCCATTTCTAGTAAGAAAACATCCCCACCTTTACTTAATGATCCTGCTTGAATAACTAATTCAGTAGCTTCTTTTATTGTCATGAAATACCTTATAACTTCTTTATCTGTAACGGTCACTGGCCCACCATTTTTAATCTGCTTTCTAAATAATGGAACAACAGATCCTGAGGTATCTAAAACATTCCCAAATCTCACCATACAAAATTTTGTTTTAGACATTTTTTTAGGTAATTCGTTAATTTTATTTTGTATAGCTTGCAATATAATTTCAGAGAATCTTTTTGTTGCTCCCATTATATTGGTAGGTCTGACAGCCTTATCACTCGAAATTAGGACAAAGTTTTCTGTACTTTTTTTGTAAGCAATATTTGCAATTGCATACGTTCCGAATATATTTGTTTTAATTGCATCTAATGCATTATGTTCCACTAGCGGCACATGTTTATTAGCTGCTGCATGATATACTGTATCTATAGTATTAGAGGTGAATATATATTCAATGAGAGACTCATCACATACTGATCCTTGATAGGATATTATTGGTACATCAATGCTTTGCGTTCTTTTTAAATCATTAAGCTCTTGAAGTATTTTATATAAAGAATATTCAGACTGTTCTAATAGGATGAGAGATTTAGGTTGTAGATTTATAATTTGTTTCGCTAATTCGGAACCAATTGAGCCTCCGCACCCTGTTATCAAAACACTCTTATCTGTAATACAAGATTTAAGTAAATAAGGATCAGGTTTAACTGCATCTCTTCCAAGTAGGTCTTCGATTTCAATTTTTTTTATATCATCAGCTAGTAATGTTCCTCTTGCTATCTTATTTAAATCAGGTATTTTCCTAAGTTTTTTTCTTACTGAATGTAAACTACTTAAAATGGAGGGCTTAATAGAGCCAGAATCATCTGGAAGAACAATAATTTCGTCAATGTCTCTTGTTTCAACAATCTTTGCTATATCTTTAGCCATAAAAACTGGAACTTCACTTACGCGTGTTTTCTTATCTTCATCGTTATCACTCAAGAAACCTCTTGTTCTAAACTCATTTGAATTTTTAAGAAGTTCATGAACTTTTTGAGAGCTATCATCAATACCAAAAATAAGGATATTTTTTCTAGCATAACTAGGATGATTAGACAAATAACTACGGGCCGTATATCTTGTATAAAACATCACCAGTGTAAGTAGCACAAAATATATTAAGAACGTGGATCTTGGAATTGGAGCAACAACTAATGTCATAGCAAAACTCGCCAGAATAGACGATATAAAAGTAGCTTTAGTTATTTTCACATACGTTTCTAGCGATATATATCTTATAATAGATCTATAGAGCCTAGATAAAATAAAAACAGGTATTGTAATCAGAATTACTATTATCGCTGAGAGATATAGAGCTTCTGGCGAAGCTTTGGTTAATTCATAACCCTCAGAAGGTAAAAAAACACTGCCCGACCTTATCATTAAAGATGACCAATAGACCATGCCAATTGCTAAGATATCTATTGTGATAAGTAAAGATCTTTTAATATTCCTGGGTAGTTTAATCAGAAAATTTCTCATATTATAGATATTACTTGATTATTGAGATATTTGATAGTTGTAAGCTAATTTATATTTTTTGAACTCTTATAATACGATGAGTATATCATCCATGTTGAGAAACTAACAAAAAACATCATTAATTTCGAAATTTGTGGAGGATAATGCAACATCGATAAAAAAAATACTATCGGTATATATAATACAAATGAATGGAAATTAAGCAATTTATAAATAGGAACTATAAAGAAAATAATGAATAAGAGTATAAGACCTACAATTCCATATTGCTCAAAATAAGTTAGTAAATAAAAATCTGATGATAATCCTACGAATGCTTGATCATTTGCATTCAAATCATGATCATAAAAATTTGTATAAGATAATTGTTCAACGCTCATAAACGAGTATGTTATACCTTTACCAAAAAGTAAGTTAAGAGGATTCTCGGTGAAATACTTGACGACTCTTGATAGTGGACCAGTTTCATTAATATAAACAGCGCCTTGTCCGTATATATTTCCAGTTTCATAATCAAGCTCATTTGCAAGAAGTAAGAAATAACCCTGTATTGATTGAACAAATTTTTGTATATATTGATAATCATTTGACATCTGTTCAACTAAGTACCTATTAAATTCAGATAAAAAAGTACTAATTATTATTAATAATAGACTACTTAAAAATAGATAGAAATATTTTTTATTAACGAATAAATACAAGAATGATAAAATAATTAATATAAGATATGCGGTTTTTGATGTTGATAAAATGACTGCAATGAAACTAAGGAAAGTCCAAAAATATTTTTTTCGACTTAATAGGAATAAACCAGTGATAATATGGAAGACACCCAATAGTTGTGGGGAGCCCATTAAGCCCCAGATTCTATACATGCCTAAACTCTTAACTCCTATCTGATTGGAGGTAACGACACCGCTATTTGTATAGAGAAGTTCGAAAAACTCTCTAAATCCAATACTTGAAACAAATTGCTCGAAAAAAGTATACATTATAGAAATTTTTGCAAGTAGTATAATATATTCGTATATTTTGTCTCTCTCATCAATCATCAATGGTATGAATATTAGTGGAAGAAAATATCCCAATGTGCTTATTCTAAATTCTTGAATAGAAAAAAGTAAAGAGTCAAAAAGACTAACATCTACCTCTAAAGGTCTGATAAAAATTATAATTAAATTATAGAGAAATAAGTACAAAAGAAAAAAGAAAAGCAATGGGCTTAACTTGATATCTTTAGTTTTTATTGAGGCCAAATATATAATTGAGAATATCAAAGTAAAAGAAAGTAATAATGTTTCGATAGCGACGTATGGTCGTTTATCTGGTACCTTTAGAAGTATTCCAAACACCAATATTGTAGAGAGAACCATTAATATCTTTTGATAATCGATTGATATATTTCTAATAGTAATCATAATATCCTTGAATTTTTCTCTTGAGATTCGAAACTCTATCCTTAGATATAATTTCCGACCTATTTAGGACATATCTATTGGTATCCGAGTGATTAAAATCTTTTTTACTACATAGTCCGTATTCATAGCCTGATTTAGACATTAGGTCTATTGTAATATCATTAAAAGATCCATGCGGATAACTAATCCTCTCAATTTTTTTTGAAATAATTTCTTCAATATACTCTTTACTTTTAATAATTTCCTGTTCCTGCATAAATCTATTTAGATCCGCTAGTCTTGTGTGAGATCTACAATGGCTACCTATATGGGATGTATCTAGTTGCGCAATCTCGAGTATATCTTTCTTAGTCAGATAGTCTTGTTTATTGATAAAGTCCGTAGTAATGAATAATGAGAAAGTTACATTATACTTTACTAGTAGATCTATGGCATCAAGCGTACACTTATAACCATCATCAATTGTAAGTGAAACCGTTGTCTGATTGTCATTGTAATCATTTATATCAGTAATTTGATAATTATCTGAAAGATATTTTAGGTGAGTCTCAAAATTATCTAAATTTATACTTATGCCATAAGTATCATGTTTTAATTTAGTGCCAAACGCATGATAAATAAGGACTCTATTACCCTTTGGTAAAAATCTCTTGTAAAGATGATAGTTTGCAAATCCTAGACTATCTCTTATTATATTTTTAATGTAATTCATTTAAGGTTTGAATTTGATTTAGTTTAAATAAATGATTTACTGGAAAACATATAATTTTAGACAATTTAGATTGATGTAAATTCACATCATTTGGCAATTTAGGCCAATTAATAATAGATATATTATTTATCTTTCCCCATTGAACAAACTTATCAATTTCGATAGAGTTTTTAACATAACATGGATAAACATAGGGGCAAGTTGGATCTCTTAATTTTATTGGCTCAATGTCAATATTTTTGAGATAGTTATGCCAAAACTTATAGTTTTCTCTTCTTGTTTTACATATCATTTCTTTGCAAGTTTTATTGTAGATATAATTTGAGAATATATCTATGAAGTCTATTGATGACAAGCTTTTATCTATAGCTTTAACCATAGGATTATAGTTTCTAAAATATTTAGGCTTTAATGATGATAATGATATCTTGATTTCATCTATGTTTGGTAGTCTCTTGGATATTTTAATATTCTGAGGTTGTTCATTATTAAATTTTAAAACAGAACCTCCTAGAGTAGGTAATATTTTCCTCAGACTATTGAAGGATATGTCGCCAATAGTACCAAATTCTTGATTATTATAACGCCCAAATAAACTATGAGCGTTATCCTCTACTATTGTTATAGAATGATGATTTTTCAACTTAAGTATATCATCCCAATTCGATGCAGAACCGAAATAATTGGGAACGATAAGTATACTGTGATCATCAATAACATTATCTGCTATAAAATCGATATTTGGATCTAACCGATCATCTATAGGATAATATACTATTGGGATGTTTAATTTACTTATAATATCGGTAACATCATCACATATTAATTCTGGGAGCAAAACTCTCTTAATAGATTTATGTTCATGGTTAAGTAAGGTAAAAAGAGATGATCTACCTGAGTTAAATAAGTAATCAGTAGAGTTAACCTGTACACTATTCCTGAAAAAAGATGCAAAAAGATTATAGTATGAGAATTTAGGCTGTATCGTTACATCCATCATTATTTATTTATATCAATAATATCCTCCAAATATCCTATATCTTGATTATTCTTAATAGTAATGTCCTCTAGTGCATTTTTGCTAAAGAGTAATATTCTATCTGCATGCTTCAGTGATGATAATCTATGCGTAATCATTATAATTGTTATATCAGGTAGATATAATCTAATGTTTTTTAATATTTTAGTTTCTGTTGACGCGTCTAGTTCATTAGTGGATTCGTCAAAAACTAGTATATTAGGTGTTGAATAAAGAGCTCTAGCGATCCCAATTCTCTGTCTTTGTCCCCCACTTAATTTTGTCCCTCTATCACCTATATTTGTATGTACTCCTTTAGCAAGGTTTTGGACAAGACTATCTAGCTCAACAACCTTAAGTATTTCATAAACTTTATCTATAGCAATTTGTTCTAGTGGCATCCCAAGAGCTATATTCTCAGCTATAGTATTTTGTTGAAGATTAACTGATTGTGTTACGTAGCCAATTCCATTATTAAATGCATTCTGTAGATCTTCTGTTAGTTTATTACCATCAATCAATATAGTTCCAGAACTAGGTTTATAAAATCCCAGGAGTATATCGATTAATGATGTTTTACCAGAACCAGTTGACCCTATTAGAGCGGTTATACTTTTATGATATATTTTACAATTTAGATTGGTAATGATTTTTGGCTGATTCTTATAAGAAAAGTTAATATCTTTGAATTCTATGTTATCACTAAACTTCAATTGTTCTTGTTGTCTCTTAGAGTCAACATTTATTTTTTTTACTTTATACAAATTCTCAATAATTCCGAAAATTGGCTGGTAAAACCTAAATAGATTCAAATTGGTATAAACATTTTGCAGCATCGGTATTGCTCTATATGCTGCAATTATAAAAACACCTATAATTGACAAATATGTCTCTAACTGACTATCTGTACCAATAATTATAAGAATTGAAGAGAAAATTATGCCAAATACGATTATTTCAATAATGTATCTTGGAATTACAGAAAAGAAATTTATTTTAGCATCAACTAGTGAGAATTGCTTAGCATGATCTGAAAATTTATTAATATAATTATTTTCTACTGAGTAAAATCTTACTTCTTTAAGAGCATCAAGTACATCTCTTGTTGTTTTGTATCGTTCATCGTTGATTATTACTCTCTGTTCTCCTGCCTCTTTAGCTATTTTTGTAAATTTTTTATATATAAAGAAATAAATTAGGGAAAATATAAAGAATGACGAAAGGAATATTTTGTAATCAACAATAATTAAAAGAACTGATATTAATATAATGATAAGAGTTTTAGAAACTATTTGTATTAAAGGGTAAATGATTCCAGAACAAAGGGCTCCTGCATCTTCTAATATATGTTTTGTTAACTGTGATGGTGACTGCTCTATGTGTTCCTGATATGGCCTCAAAAGACATGACTCCATTACTCTAGTTGATATCGAATGCTCGATTCTAGCGACAAAATATAATGTTTGATGTGCAGAATATATGTTAAATAAATTTATGAAAACAAATAATGATATTACTAATGCGCCTATTAAAATTTTTGCCTCTGTAGGATTAAGACTTAACATATCTATTACATAAACGACGTAAGTATTAGTGATTTGATAGTTTTCATCTGCAACTATGTTTATGAAGGGTATTATTGAGGCAATACCTAGTGTCTCAAATATTCCAGATATAAAAAGGATCATTAAGATAAATAGCATTGAGTTAAAATCGGATGGTGTCAGTATCCTTTTTAATCTAAGGAATGGATTATTATTTAACACTAATAGTGAAATTATTTATTGTTTATTATAAGTGACTACTAAATTATAGAATATGTACATCAATGATAAAAATATACCGAAGATAAATCCTAAGAAAACGATTAGTTTGCGCTTAGGGCTATGCCTTATTTGGTTAGGCAGTGCCTTCTGATCTATTTGCGCCGCGCTTACCTCAGTTGGATTTACTTGAATGATTTCTAAAGCTTCAACTTTCTGCTGAAGTGCTCGAAGACCAGGAACAAAGGACTCCTCTGATTCTCTTGTTCTAAGAGTTTCAATTTCAACTTGCAGAGCATCAACACCATAAAGATAAAGAGGATTGTTGTTAATTAAATTCTCATCAGTCATTATCACGCTTTGTTGATTAGTAACACTTGATTGTATGGATTTTATATTAAGTTTACTTGCAATAATTAATGCTTCCTCTAATTGTACAATTCTATCTTTGGTAATCTGTTTAGCTAAATTAATTTTTGAATCAACCTCTCCTTGAATCACATCTCTCTTTTTAGAGATAAGTTTATTTATCCCTTTTGCAAGTTCATTGGAAGTTTTTAATATAACTGTATTAATATATTGATTCAAGAAATCAGCAGCTTCTTGAGAGTTAGTGTGTAAAAAACTTACCGTAAGGAATTTTTCTTCTCTCACCTCTCTTGATAGCACTTTTGATTGCAATCTAAAGCTCATATTTTTATGGAAACTCTCAAAAGATTTCTCATGATCGGTCTCATCGAAATATTGATAAATATTATTATCAAAAAAGAAATCTCGTTGATATTTTCTTGACTGTGCATTTACCATAAAAGTATTATAAACTTCATTTACACCAATTTCGCTATCTAAAGACACAAGTCTTCTGCCATCTTTTGTTGTTATATTGAGAGCGTTAATATCCTTTTGTTGCGGAGGTATAATATATATTGATGTTTTATAGATCTCTGTAGCTGTTATCGAGTATATAAGGGCGGCTAGTGTAGGTACTATTATTATGCCTAGTAAAGTTATTCGCTTTTTTTCGATAAAATCTACGAAACTATTGAGATTCTCAGATGTCATTTTCTAGTTAAAATATTTATACAAATTATTATACATTTAAAATAAAGAAATACTAATATATTATATGAATTTTACATATTATAGATATCACTTTTGTATAATCTCAAATTCTCTGATTTGTTAAACCAATTAATTGTTATCTTCAAGCCATCCATAAGACCTTTTTTACCAGTATATTTTGGATGCCATTTTAATAATTCTCTCGCTAATTTATTATCTGCTTTGAGTCTAAAAACTTCTCCAGATTCTGGTCTGATTCTTTTTGTATCTGAAATTACATCAATATCAATTTTTAATATGCTTTTAATACATTCAACTAAATCATGTATTGAGATTTCATAACCTGTACCAATATTTATAATTCTTCCAATACTTTGATCGCTTTCAGCTATTGCTTCAAATGCACTTATTGTATCCTCTATGTATGTAAAGTCTCTTGTTGGATATAGACTTCCTAATTTAATTTTCTTGTCATGATTTGCTTGAGTTATGATAGTGGGTATTATTGCTCTATTTGATTGCCTTGGACCATAAGTATTGAAAGGTCTTATTATAGATACAGGGAGTTCAAAAGTACTAAAGTAAGAGTAAGCTATTTGATCCGCAGCAATTTTACTAGCAGCATATGGAGATCTTGCGATGATCTTTTCTTTCTCACTAATTGGTACCTTATCGTATTCTCCATAAACCTCACTTGTTGATGTGTGAATAATCTTTTCGATAGGAAGGTCCAAGCATGTTTCAAGTAAATTAAGTGCTCCAGTAGCATTTGTATCTAGATACGCATATGGTGAATGATAAGAGTGAGGGATAGCTATCAAAGATGCTAAATGAAATATAACATCTATTCCCTTGCACGCATTCTGCACTGACTTTTTGTCTCTAATGTCACCAGGATATACTTCAATTTCTTTGAGTGTAGCCTTGTTAAGAGAATCTAACCAACCCCACGAGTTAAAAGAGTTATAAAGTGTCATTGCTCTTATTTCGCATTGTCGATTAATTAGTTTTTCAACGAGATGAGAACCAATAAAACCATCGGCACCTGTAATTAATACTCTTTTTCCTTTAAGTTTCATGATTTATTGTATATGACTCTAAATATCCAACCATTCTTGCCATATCATACACTACTGCAGTAAGTGGTAAAATAAGTATAAGCTTTATCTCTTTGAAGAGTTGTAATGTATCTGATTTATAAATAGGGAAAAGTAATCCTCTTAAAATAATATACAAAAGAACAAATAGACAAAATAAGTCTATTTTAATGCTTATAAGTCCAAGTAAAACAAATACAAAATAATATATTGGCTTATTATCAGATTCAATAAGAGAAGAGGATTTTGAATATAACGCAACTTTTTTAAATCCTTTAAGAAAGTTATCTGCATAGTTTGTTCCATAGTATTCTAGATTAACATTATTGATTACACGTGATAATTTATTATTTTTAATTTTTTTGATGAAATGAGTATCATAGCCAGCTCTGGCATTTTCAATAAACTCACCAGTCTTATGAATTATATTTCTGTCAAATAAAGATCCAGTTAAACATGGAGTTGAATTCATATAGCCATAGGTATGAGCGATAAATGATTTATCAATATTATTGATCCCTTTGGTAAAGATTTTTCCAGAAATTAAATCTGATGAACTATCTTGGTATTTGTTTATCTGAGATTCAATCCAATTTTCAGGGATATGTAAACCACAATCGATATACATAACCATGTTATGTTTTGCAGATTTGATGCCTAAGTTTATGGATGAACTTGGGCTCATTTTTCCTGAATACATTAATATCAATGAAAATTCTTGCGTTGTATTAATATTATCTTTAATTATTTGAGCTGTATCATCATTAGACCCTGAATCGACAAATAATACTTCAGCTGGGAGAGTTGTTTGACTTTTTAGACAATCAATGGTTTTTTGAATTGTGCCATTCTCATTATAAAAAGGTAATATTACCGATATCATCATTTACTTTATCGTAAGCCCTCCATCAACGATGACATTCTGACCAGTAATGTATGATGACATTTTAGAAAGTAAAAATAGAACGGTCTCAGAAATCTCATCTTCCGTTGCCATACGACCTAAAAGAGTTTTACTCCTATACTTGTTTGTAAAAATATCAGGTTGATTACGATATATACCACCTGGGGATACTGAATTGACTCTAATTGATGGTGACAAAGCAGCAGCAAGCCATTTAGTCAATTGTATCAAACCAGCTTTACTAACCCCATACGCTGCCGGATTATTCATATCTGTACCCTCATAAAGATCAAAATCTGGTCCAATAACACCATATATTGAAGATATGTTTACAATAGAACACTCATTACTCTCTCTAAGTAATGGTAAGAGTTTTTGTATGAGAAAAAAAATCGAGGTTAAATTAATTTCCAAACATTTATTCCAACTATCTTTAGATTGATCTTCAAAAGGCACTGACCAACCAGGATCATCGTCTGTTCCCACCATTCCAATAGAATTTATTACATAATCTATTCTAGTTGTGATGTTTTTAATATCCTGTATTGCGTCTTTACATGAATTTTCATTGGTTGCATCATAATTAATTAAATGTACATGTGACATATTGATTTTAGTTTTATCAAACTTATTTCCCATAGTTTCAATATCTTTATCTAATAGAATAAATTTTGTTTGAGTACTTGTTAATCTATGTATAATACTCTGTCCTATTTTACCTGTGGCTCCAGTGATTAATGTATACTTGTTCGAAAAATCAAATGATTTATCCATTTTTTTTACCAGTAAGTCTTTTAAAGGTTTTGTGTTTTTCTGGTCCTAATAAAGGTAGTGATTTATTAGATTCAATATACTGTAATATTTTTTTAAAAACGGAAATAGAATCTTTTACATATTTATCAATAATTATTTTATTATGAGCAAGTGAAAATACGATTTTTGATCCTGCTAAATATCCAAGTCTCAACATTTCTTGCGTGAAATATGTTTGCATTTTATTACTTTCAGGATATTTGAATTTCATTCCTGGCATAGAATCACATCCAGAGATTTCAATATTAAAATTAATTATTTTACATTCATTCAAAATTTTTTTCTTATAATACTTACCATTTTTAACATTAATTTCTTGTGCATTATTCTCTTCCATTGATTCAAGAGTTGCGAGCGCAGCTGCAAAACCAGTCCTTTCTGTCCACATTGTAGAACTAATAAAAGTATCTTGACATATATCCATTACATTTTTTCTACCTATAATAGCTGATATCGGGTAACCATTACCTAGTGCTTTACCAAATATTGCTATATCAGGCTTAATGTTATGCTTAAGGTGTAATCCACCATAATTGTCATGAAACCCGCTTGTGATCTCATCAACTATCAACACTGCATTAGTTTTTTTCTTGATATTCTCTATTGAATCTAAAAATTCTTTATCTGGTTTTACATCACGCATCGGCTCAAGAATAATCACACCTAGGTCATCATATTTCTCTAAAGCATTAACAGATTTAACATCATTAAAATAAAATGGTACGGTTGAGTCTTTCAGGTTTTTTGGAACGCCCATCGGATCTAAACCTGGCAATAATTGGCTATCTAGGTTTTTTTTGTTATCTAAATTTAATGAAAGATACCAATCATGCCATCCATGATATCCACATATTGCTATTCTATCATTTTTTGAGTATGCTCTCGCAATTCTTATTGCAACTGAGCATGCTTCTCCGCCTGATCTCGTAAATTTTGCCATTCTTGACCATGGATGAATTGATATTAGCTTTTCAGCTAATTCATACTCTTCTGTGCAATTTAATGTTGACATTGATCCATTAGATATTGCATGTTTTACTGCTTTATCAACTTTCTCATTTGCGTATCCAAGGATACAACTAGTAACACCCATACCAGAAAAATCAATATATGCATTACCATCTAGATCCCATATCTTACAACCCCTAGCTTTTTTGTAGTAGTTAGGCCACAAATCAGGAAGAAACATTTCACTCCTTTTAGAAAGTAATTGATTACCGCCAGGAATTATTTTTTTTGCTTTTTTGAGAAGTTTCTGTCCGCTATTGATTTTCATAATAATATTCTAAAAGTGACTCAGCATATTTAAAATCATAAATATCGTCAATCTCTATATTTTTATACTTTGGGAAAATGTATCCCATTGTTTTGTCATGATAAAATGTTTTCTTTTTAATTAAATAATTTACACTAGAAATATAAATAGATCCATCAGGATAATATACATCAGTTAGTTTTTGCCTCGCAATATGGTTAGTTATATTGTCAGAGTAATCGACTATGTTACTCTCATCATCGATTTGAAGTGAATAGTCAGGATGAAATTTATCGGATTTAGATAAACCAACTAATGATGCACAGTCCTCATTTTTAACGAATTTTTCTAGACAATTATCTATATCTGAGGATGTCGTAAACGGAGACGTAGGTTCAAGCAAAATTATAATGTCTGAGGACAGTAAACCGATAGTTTTTATTACATGCTCAATAACTTCTAATGATGTAGAACTATCTATAGAGATTTCTTTGGGTCTTATGAATGGTATTTCTGCACCATATTTAACAGCAATTTGCGAATACTTTTCAGAATCAGTGCTGACAATTGTCCTATCAACGTATTTTGACTTAAGAGAAGAGTGAATTGGCCATGATAATAGAGGTTTTCCATCTAGGTTCATTATATTTTTATTTTTTAGACCCTTACTACCAGAACGAGCGGGAATAATTACAATTACTTTTTTATTTTTGATCATATTTGAATTTAATTTTCTCTCGAGGCTTTTTTAAAATCATCTATATTTCCTATATCTATCCATTTTTCATGAATTGGATAGACTGAAATTTTATTAGAGTTAATTTTTTTATCAATCAAATCAGTCATATTGATCATAATGTTTTTCTTTAATGATTTTATAATAGTTGGTGATAATACATAAATACCCGCATTAATCAAATGCTTACTTGACGGTTTCTCCTCTAATCTTGTTATCACGCCTTTTTTCATGACTATTGTTCCAAAAGGTATTGTATTATGATATTCAGCAGCACATATTGTGATATCTTTTTTACTCTGCATATGAAAATCTAGAAGTTTTTCATAATTAATACTAGTAAGCACATCACCATTAATCACAATTATTGGTTTTTTAATTTTATCTTTGTCTAATAAAGATAAACAACCAGCAGTACCAAGTGGTTTATTTTCTTTGATAAACTTTACTCTATTTCCATTATATGATTTTTTTGAAAAAAATTTTACAAACTCATCTGACTTATGGTGCACTGATATATGAATGTTGTAGAAACCGCGATCATTAAAGCTAGATATGATTGATTGAATTATGGGAGTATTATTTATACTAAGAAGAGGTTTGGGGGTTTTTAGAGTTAATGGAAGTAATCGTTCTCCCTTACCTCCTGCCATAATTACGATAATATTATCGTATGCAGGTGAATTTACTACATCTGAATAATTTTCTATTCCGATAAAAGACATTTGACTATCAACAATTACTGCATTAGATAATTCATTATTTATTTTATTCTTTTTAGCGCTTGAGCCATTTGCAATGATATATTGAGGTTTTTTATTCATAATTTTTGCGCAAATTTGACTTGTCTCAATCCCTTTTAATAATCCTCTCCTCACATCACCATCTGTTATTGTTCCAACTAGTTTATTTTTTTTATCTAGCACCACTACCAGTTTGAGATCATTGTCTTGTAGCTTTTTTAAAGCTATAGATATAGCATCTGAGGAACGTACGGTGTAATTTGATATTTTTCTTTTATTCATTTATATTTGTATAAAATTTTTTAGTAGATCTAGCCCAACATGCCCGCTTTTCTCAGGGTGAAATTGACAACCTATAGCATTATATTTTTTTACTATCGCCGGAATTTTTAAACCATTATAATCTGTATACGCGATACAATCAGCCTGATCATCACAGCTTGCCATATAAGAGTGAACAAAATAAACAGGATATGTTTTCCTTGTTGTCGTAAATATTTTTTTTATGTCAATGTCATTCATTATAAGATTGTTCCAACCTATATGAGGTATTTTATTTTTTCTGTTCTCCACTTTATGAGGTATTTTATTTACATTGCCAGATATAAGATTTAGACCTAATGCTTCTCCAAATTCTGAGCTTGATGACATCATCATTTGCATACCAAGACAAATGCCCAAGAATGGCTTAGATTGCTCTACATAACTAATTATTGGTTCAATTAAATGTTTCTCATTTAATCCATTCATACCATTTTGAAATGCACCAACACCTGGTAATACTAAATAATCTGCATTTTTAATTTTGTCTGATTCATCAGTTACAATAACATCACAGCCAATATGTTTGAAAGCTTCTACAACATTGAAAATATTGCACAAACCATAATCAATAATGCTAATTTTCTTCATCGAATTCTCTTACATTGACATTAGAAGAGATTAAATCCTGTCTTATATCTTTAATTGTACAAATGCCGTAATGTAGTACTCTTGATATCGCAATGGCATCAGCGGAAGATTCATTAATAACCTTTATAGCATCATAACTACTATTCATGCCACCACACGCTATTACAGGCAGCGATACATTAGATGATATTTCTTTAACTAAATCATAATCGAAACCATTTCCCGTACCCTCTTGATCTATAGATGTTAATAAAATTTCACCAGCGTTTAAAGATTCAATTTTTTTTGCCCATTCAAGTGCGTCTATTCCCGTTTTCTCACGTCCATTTTCTATAAGCACTTCCCACTTGAATGGAGAAACTTTTTTTGCTTCAATTGAAATCACAACACACTGTGAGCCAAATTTTTTTGATATTTCATTGATTAATTCTGGATTCTTGACTGCAGCTGTATTAAGAGATATTTTTTCTGCTCCAGATCTAAGCATTCTTCTAACATCATCACACGAGGAGATACCCCCTCCAACTGTTATTGGAACATAGATATCTTTTACAGTAGACTTTACAATATCCTCTAGATTATTTCTACCATATAGACTTGCGACTACATCCATATATATTATCTCATCTGCTCCATCTGCATAATATTTTTTTGCATACTTATTAGGATCGCCGATCTTTCTCAATCCCTCTAAATGAACACCTTTAATCAAATTTGGACCTTTAATGTCTAACCTCGGAATAATTCTGATATTGCTAGACATCTATATTAACATTACTCAGCGTGACCAAAATATTCATCTACAACATTTATCTTAGCATCAATAATACGATTATTAGGATACTGACCAAGGACTCTTTTATTGGATGGAATATTGGAATCAATGATAGATGAATTAATGCCAAAAGTCACATTATCTCCGATGTTGCACTTCCCAATTACTGATGAATTTGGATAAAGACATATACCTTTTCCAAATGATGGGTATACCATATCAGAAAAAGATGATCCTATTGTTACATTATGATGTATTTCTATAAAATCAGAAAATGATGCATTACCAATTACAGTGCCGATTGGATGAACCATTAATAGTACATCTGGAAGCTGTACGTTAAACCAAACGTCTAATCCATGTAATATTTTATTTAAATAAGATATCTTATTCAGTAGTATTTCTTCATAATCATATTGATAGCCAACCTGACCCATATAACATAAAAACATACACATATGATCAGAGTTCAGATGATTAAAAGAAATCTTGTTGTCGGTATTATAGTACTTTAATCTAATGTTTTTAAAACAAAATTCAATTTTGTCTAGAGTATCTTCGACTAGAGATTGTAAGTGATTATTTGTCAATTGCGACGAATGATTATCCGGAAAAGAATTGATTAATGACAATCTTAAATAATTTACAAATTCATTTTTTTGAAGAGATATATTCATTTTATTTAATTATATTTCTAAGCATCCATTTATTATTATCATATTTCCAGAGGTGCGGTGACCTAAAATTATCACATAGTAGATTAAAGTACTCTTTGTTCATGATTGGCTGTTCGAAGCACTTTGATGCAATAGGATATTCATGGCTATTAACTGAAACATATTTAAAAACATCATTCTCAAATCTGTCTGGATATTCATGATCAAATTTATTGACGAGAGATACACCCTCTTCTCTAGTTATGTCATCGGATCTGATTTCTTGTGATGCATCATAAGTTGCTCTACCAATACCAAATTTAATTCCTGTCGTGTAATAATGAAAATCATCCATTTTATCGTCAATACTATTATATTTACTATACGTACCTTGAGTTCTCTCTGGTGAAGCAATGAATCCTCCGTGTTCGACGGCATAGTAGTAACATGATTGTGGATGCCATTTTAAGTAATATCCTAAATCATGGAACTGTACTTGAGATTTTGAAATATCGTCGATATGTAATGGCGTATAAATTGACAAATCCGCATCAGTCAAGCCGAAATCATTTACTAGAGAAGAATAAGGCACGCCCCCAAAAAATAGATCTTTCTTGTCTTTAATAGTCGAAAATGACATATCTCTTAACGGTGTATTAAATTTTTCCATTTCACCGCAACCATACTCAGCATCTGATTCACCATAAAAGATAAGAGGTATATTAAATTTAGAAGCAATTTTTGGGGCGAACGATTTTTGTCCTATAATGAATGATTGAAATGGGTGCAGAAGATTCTCAAGAGATAACCGAGTTAAAAGTCTTCTCACTTTAGTGTTTGGTGTCATTAAATAATTATTGAAACCAGCATTAATCCATGACTGGAAATTTTTCCATCCCCACTCTGTATACATATGAGGTGACCATGTTACAGTTAGTGGATTCATATTATATTTGTATTTCAATACGTGTGCTTGATAAAAACTATCTTTTCCTCCAGAACCAGGAACTAAACAATCATAAGAACTATTTCTACTACGGTATTTATCACACAAATCAACTAACTCTCTTTCACGCTTCTCCCAATCAACTGTATTGTTATTTTTCCATTCTGTTATATGGCATGCATCACACCGCCCATCCTCATGGAAACCAAGTGTTTTTTTATCTCGATTAGGGTTATTCTCATGCTCAATGTCAGAATTTGGTTTTTGATTAGACATCACACATGTCTTGCAATAAGTAACATTGCTTGGTAGACCATAGAATGTCTCATTTGAATCTACTATATATTTGTCTTTACTAATTTTAGTTGGATATTTGATCAGTATCATTTTTTAATTTTACTTCCTTAAGTGTGAGAATAAAATTCTAGTATTTCCCTTTATGCCTTTATTAAGAAATCTTCCTAGTACCTTGCTATAGTCTTTAGATGATATTCCGCTATTTGATCTTTTACATAAAATCATATCATCACTAACAACTTCTCCCGACTTAGCATCTCGGGAATAGTATAAATATTTTTTCACAGCTTTAGCATTCTTTGCTTCTGATTCTGTTATTATTTTTTTATTCATCCCAAGCATTAAGTTTGTCTGTTTAATTTTTTTTACGTAATCACTAAACATTTTGATATTGAGCGATGATTTATGATCTGGTCCAGATAAATTGTTATCCAATGTGATATGAACCTCAATAAGATTAACTCGTTTAGTAGTAACAATTATTGGGGTAGATAAATTACAAGAGTGATCGGAGTATCCAATTTTCATTACGTATCTCTCTTTAAAGACATCAATTGCATTAAGATTTAGCTCATTCAATGGAGCTGGGTATTCGGTAGTACAGTGAAGTAATTGAACTTTATTCTTGAGATAAGATGAATATTGCTTGTAGAGATTATGGTGTTTAATCGGATTAAATTTAAAATCTTTGAAATGATAACCATAACATAAAGCAGAGAGTGCTATATCAATATCTTTAAGTGTCGATATGCCACTAGACAGAATAATATTCCTTTTACTTCTTCCAACATGAAGAAGTAGTTGAATATTAGTAATATCAGGTGATGCGATTTTTATCAATTTTAACTTAAGCTCATTGACAAGAAAATCTAGACTCTTGATATCACATGCAGTTGAAAGAAAATCTATAGAAATTTTTTTACTGTAATCATGTAGTTTTTTGAAATCTTCACTTTTAACTTCATACTTCTTTAACATAGAGTATTGAGTTTCGTTTGAATTATTTTTTTGATAATCAGCTTTAGTAACATGTTCATCAGCAATATTATCCACATGAAAGGTTTGGAATTTGACTGCATCAGCTCCTGCATTTTTTGCAGCTTTCATCAATTCTTTTGCGATTTTCATTGACCCATTATGATTTACGCCAATCTCAGCTATTATGTATGGAACGTATCTAGTTGTCACTTGTTAGTTAGTTTTTCGTTGATAAATTTTTTATAATCATTTTTGTTGCAAAAGTTAGCATACCAATTATAAGTCTCAAGAAGTCCTTGTTCTAATTTATACTTAGGCTTCCATCCAAAGAATTTATTGATTTTGAAATATGTCATAAATTGGTGTTGAATCTCACCTGTGGTTTTTTTATTAAGAAATCTTTTTTTGATATCATTATAAAGAGTTTTATTATCTGTTTTGTAACACAGTTTTTTAATTATACTGTCGACTGTGTACCCTGTTTTCGTACCAGCATTGAATATTTCTCCGCTGAAACGCTTATTCTTATACAAATTAAAGGATAAGCACATGTAGAGATCACAGACGTCTTTAACATATAAAAAATCTCTTTTGTTTCTTCCATTACTCCTAGGTATAAATTTTCTAAACTTTAAGAGTGCTAAAATGCAATCTGGTATCAAAGCAGTAAAATTTAATTGGCCAGGCCCATAAATATTTGCAAATCTCGTGATTATAACTGGTAACTTAAAAAGGTCGGTACTGTACGCTTTACTAATCATATCTGCAGCTGCTTTTGAAACATCATATGGATATATGGGCCTTAAATCATAATGCTCTTTGTATGGTAGTTTATTGAGTGGATATTCACCATAAGCCTTATCAGATGAAGCAACAATAATTGCCTTGATTGTCTTTGAGTTCCTAAGTGATTCGAGTAAATTATATGTACCTCTTATATTTGTTTCAAATGTTTCGTGTGGATCAATTTTAGAGATATTTACATCTACCTGTGCTGCAAGATGAAAGCATATCTGTATGTTGTTTTTTTTAATTATATCTTCTAATTTCTTTTGATTAACAATATTAACTTTATATAATTTAATTTTAGGTAAGACTCCTTCATATTCTAGAAATTTATTCTTCACTTGTGTGTTTGATATTCCTATTATGTTCGCGCCATGATTAACAAGTTGTTTTGCTAAATTTCCACCGATAAAACCATTTATGCCAGTTATCAATATGTTTTTTCCTTTCCAAAAATTTTTGTTCAGATAATTTATATTCATTTATTTAAGTTATTGATATCTTCTCGAAGATCATCCAATTCTTTTTTAAGTTGATTGTATTCTTCACTTTTCCGATTAAAGAATCCGATAGTAAGTCTTGCTTTTTCTTGAATTCCTTTAGGGGTCAAATAATATGCGTATGCTCTTTTATTTTTATTATTTTTAAAATTCCTAGCTTTAACAATACCTTTTTCTATTAATGCCTTCAGAATATAGTTTATTTTCCCTAAACTTATATTCAGTGACTCAGAGAGCTCCCTTTGACTTGTCTTTTGCGTATTATCAAGATATTTGAGTACCCTAAAATCTTGATCCTCATTGGACGTAATTTTTATTTCTTTATTTTCTTTTTTGCTCATTTTATATCTGTGATGCTACCGCCATCCCGACACCTTAATGTAGGATGGAAGTTGACAGTTTACATTTAATAAACTTTTTGAATGCTTTCTAATTTAACGAAGACCTCTTTGCTTCTATTTAGAATATTGATTAATAATTTTGCTCTCTTTTTGCTACACTTTTCTACAAAAATCCCTGATAATTTTGACTGCTGCCCTTTAGTCACGACAACTTGATCGCCTTTTTTAATTTCTTTATTATTTATTTTTTGTATCTCCTTATTAATCTTTACCATTGCATCATTTTTCATCACGCAAGGCATTCCAGTCTCTATATTCATTAGTAGTTTTGACACACCATATGTGTTGTTTATTTTGTGTAGATTTTCTATTTTCTTATTCAATTTTATGAATAAATAACCTGTAAACATTTTCTCTTTGAAATCTTTCCAAACATTGTTTACAAATTTTTTGGAACTAATTTCAGGGATGTAGCACTCAAAACCCTGATTACACAAGTTTAACTCTGCCCTATATTCTTGGTTTGGCCTTGTTTTTGCTACAATCCACATATGTTCACCCCTGAACATATAATGTATAAAAATAATTAGATAATAGCAAGAGATATCTGTTCAATTATGAACATATAATTAGGTAGTATTACTCCGCCCTATACCAATATATGAAATATCTGTATTTTCAAATTTAGACAAATCATATATATTTCTCCCGTCAAAAATAACTTTATCTTTCATTTCTAGGAAATTTGATACATCTATTGACCAAAATTCTTTCCATTCAGTACAGATAATCAATCCATCAGAGTTTTTTAGTGAATCTGTTGAAGAAGTAACCTCATGATAATTAAGATGATTTATAAGAGATTTTACGCTCGCAATAGGATCATATGCATATACCTTAGCACCACCCTTCAAGAGAGCTTTTATGATGTCTATACTAGGTGCTTCACGGACATCATCCGTTCCAGGTTTAAATGATAATCCCCAAATTACTAATTTTTTACCTTTAATTATATTTCTATAATATTTATAGATTTGTTTTAGAAATAACTTTCTTTGATTAAAATTAATCTTATCCACAGATTCAAGAAGAGGCATGGTATATGATTTCTTCTTTCCTGCAGCAATAAGTGCTTTGACATCTTTGGGAAAACACGAGCCACCATATCCAAGACCTGGATAAAGAAATTCGTTTCCAATACGGTGATCAGACCCTACTCCTTGTCGAACATCCTCAATGTCAACTTTTAGTAAGGATGCCATGTTTGCAATCTCATTAATGAAACTTATTTTTGTGGCTAGTAGAGAATTTGAGGCATATTTCGTCAATTCTGCAGCCTTGACAGACATGTATTGTATTTTTTTATATTTTCTATTAAAAGGTTGATAAATTTCATTGAAAAGAGGTTTAAGTTTTTCGTCATCTAAACCTATTATAATCCTATCTGGTTTCATAAAATCATCGACTGCAACACCTTCCTTTAAGAATTCCGGGTTTGATACAACTGAGTAGCTAATGTCTTGACTTCTTTTTTTAAGCACAATATCAATTTTCTTTTTAAGAAGCTCTGAAGTTCCAACTGGCACAGTTGACTTTTCTACTACAATCTTCTCATTATTCATTAATTTAGCTATAGAAGTAACCGCGCTAAATAAATTAGATAAATCAGCATCACCATTTTTCTTTTGAGGAGTATCTACAGCTAGAAAAATAACTTTTGCATGAGAAACACATTGTTTGTAAGAGCTAGTAAAACTCAACCTACTCATTGATAAATTAGATTCAACTAATTTCGACAAGCCTTTTTCAAATATAGGCATCTTGCCTCTTTTAAGATCATTTATTTTAGATCTGTTAATATCCAAGCATATCACCTCGTGTCCAATCTCGGCTAAACATGCTCCTGTAACTAGACCAACATAACCACAACCGACGACCGAAACTTTCATTAATTATCTCTCTTAGTATGCATTGCGCTCATTCCTGCTAGCGCTGATAGAAAAATAGTCATAAAGAGAACAGATTGCTGATGGGAGAGAACAGTATGAAATAACATAAATACAGCATAGGACAATGTTGAACAAAGTCCAATTGATGCAGGTATATTGTATCTTCGGTCTTTTAGGCTGTACAAGAAAATTACCATATTCATGATTAAGAAAAATAATAAAATTAAAAAACCTATTATACCAGTTTTTGCAAACATGTCTAAATATTGACTGTGGGCATGATTCATACCTGCTGTTAAATTTGCAGGGTCTTTTCGTATAGGCGGTATATTCCCGATTTTTATTTCATTTTCAAGACTCTTATTGTAATTACTCAAGCCAACACCAAAAATAAGATTATCATTTATAATATTCCAAGATCCTCTCCAAATATTTAATCTAGGTACAATACTATCTTTGTGTTCCCAATGATGTTCAGAGTCCTCAGTGATATAATTGTATGTACTTTCATATGCATTTATCATTCTATCCACAGATCCAGATTGAAATAAAAGCACTGAAGAGAATAATACAACTATTATTAGACTAATTTTAGGGATACGGAGGCTATAAAGAAGTTTATTTCTAAAAAAAATCGCTACTAGTATAAGCATAATAACTAAAATCAATGAACTTCTTGTTCCAGACAAACCCCATGCGTTAAACGCCATAATAAAACCTAGCAGAGATAAATATGATTGACTTCTACTAAACTGATAAACATATAAAAAACTTATCAGACATAAGATTGAGAAAAGCAATGCAATATTACCGAACACCTTAGGTGTACTTGCATATCCTTCTATATTAATTTGGGTACTGTAAATATAGAAATAAATGCTTACAAAACCTATTAGTATACTTGTGATTGATATTGTATGTAATAGATTTAATTCTGAGAATCTTATATGTCTGAAAATAAGAAAGACTGGGATCGCAAATATAAATCTCAAATAATTATCAATTTCAGATAAGTCAGATGGGATTATAAAAGTATGTAGAATTGGGAAGATTGCCATCATAAAAAATGACGCTATATATAAGCTTTCGCGGATTTTTAAGTCATTGTGATAATTAAATAGATAGTAAATAACCGATACTATAATCAATGGAATTGCCAAATAGTTGTATAGTTTCTCGGTAGTTAAGATTGTTAGTAAAAAAAGCGCTGAAAGTACTAGTGACAATATACAAAGATACTTTAAGTTATATTCTTTATTCAATTTTATTTTTGAGACGAATATTAGCAAAGATAATCCAAATAATAGCAATAATATTCTAGGGACAGAACTAGGAGTTTTAAAAATGACGTCATTAGAGGTAATTACAGCTACTATTCCGCTAATATCAAAATCTACAAAATACTTATATACTGGTACATTTGGCGGACCGAATAATGAGATTGCAATAAAAAATAACGATAAAAGAAATGCGAGCAACCTTCTTTCTTTAATCCAGATTAAAGATGTAAGCACTAGAAAAGTCCAGTTATATTACCATCTGCATCAAGGTCAATTTTCTCAGCGGCAGGAACTTTAGGTAAGCCTGGCATAGTCATTATATCGCCACAAACCATTACTATAAATTCAGCGCCAGCTGCAAGTCTCACCTCTCTGACTGCAATATCATGATTAGAAGGTGCGCCTCTGAGAGTTGGGTCTGTAGAAAATGAATACTGCGTTTTAGCAACACAGACTGGATAATGACCATAACCATTTGCCTGCAGTTCATCAATTTGCTTTTTTACATTTGTTGGCGCAGAGATGGATGATGCACCGTAGATTTTCTTAGCGATTGTTTCCATCTTAGTCCATAAATCAAGATCATCATCATAAAGATACTTAAATTTATTTTCTGAATTCTCAATTGTCTCTACAACTGTTTCTGCTAATTCTTTCGCTCCAGCGCCACCATCAGCCCAATGTGTAGATGACACGATAGGTACACCTAGTTCATCAGATTTATCTTGAAGTATCTTTCTCTCTTTTTCAGTGTCAAACACAAAACCATTTATACCTACAACTACTGGTAAGCCATAGTGATTCTTCATATTATTTACATGTCTTTCTAAGTTTACTAAACCTTTTTTGAGATAATCACACCCTTCTTTGTTCAAATCCTCTAATTTGCATCCACCATGATATTTAAGAGCTCTAATTGTTGCAACAAGCACAACTACTGATGGTTTTAAGTTTGCTTTTCGGCATTTTATATCTAAAAATTTTTCTGCTCCAAGATCTGCGCCAAAACCAGCTTCTGTAACTATGTAGTCTGCTAACTTCAGAGATGCCTTTGTTGCTATTACTGAATTACATCCATGAGCAATATTTGCAAATGGCCCACCATGTATCATTGCAGGATTGTTTTCAAGAGTTTGCACAAGATTGGGGCTCAAAGCATTTTTTAATAAAACAGTCATAGCGCCATGAGCATTAATTTGTTTTGCTAAAATTGGTTCTTTTTTTCGGGTGTAACCTATCACTATATTACCAAGCTTTTCTTTTAGATCTTGGATCGAGGTTGCTAAGCAAAAAATAGCCATTACCTCAGAGGCAACTACAATATCAAATCCATCTTCTCTTGGAAAGCCGTTGCCTATTGAGCCAAGTGAACATACGGTTTTTCTTAATGCCCTGTCATTCATATCTAAGACTCTTTTCCATGTAACTCTTCTTGTATCAATTTCTAGAGAATTTCCATGATGAATATGATTATCTACCATCGCTGCTAGAAGATTATTAGCCAGTTGTATTGCATTAAAGTCTCCTGTGAAATGGAGATTAATGTCTTCCATTGGAATAACTTGCGACATTCCACCACCAGCAGCACCACCCTTCATACCAAAAACTGGTCCTAGTGAGGGCTCCCTGATTGTTACCAAAGCTTTTTTACCGATATGATTTAGTGCGTCACCTAAACCTACTGATGTTGTTGTCTTGCCTTCACCTGCCGGAGTTGGACTAATCGCAGTAACTAATATTAGCTTTCCGTCTTGTTTAGACTCGAGTGATTTAAGGAATTCCATTGATATTTTGGCTTTATAATGACCATAAGGTTCAAGAGATTCATCCGGAATATCTAGCTTCTTGGCAACAGATAATATCTTTTCTAATTTCGCTGCCTGTGCTATTTCAATATCACTTTTCATAGTTAAATAATAATAGACTTTATGTAAGAAAGATTCAAGTTGAACTTCTAAAATTTAGTTTGATCTAACAACGAGCATTTACCTTCAGAAATCATACTTCCTCTAGTAAAAGTTGTAGTTCCGGAAACTCTATTAATAAGTATTTCATCACTTTCTTCGTTTGATGCGAGTATATGAGTCTTAGAAAATTTCACGCTATAATTGAATTTGTCCAGACCTATAGCCTCATAAAATGATTTTTTATTCTCATTGAATACAAAAGTTCTTTCAGTTTCATCTACTATGCATGATAAAAATATGTCTCTTAAATTAGAATCTTGTTCAGGTATATCTCTAATTATATCATCATCCATTTTGTCAATTGTTGACTCACTATCTATTTCATCGATTAATATAGATTTTGTATCATCAACTTCCACACATAATTCAAAAGGAATCTTGAGTAAACCACTATCAAAGAGATGTAGAGATACATCACCATCTTTAATTATAAATAAATGTGTCTTATATCCAGTAAATATATTTTTTTGATTACGGGCATTAATAGACAAGCATACACGATAACCAGTATATGTATTACCTAATTGATTGATTGAAAGCTTTCCTGGCTTATTTACAAATTCTATTCGCGCATCATCTGGGTAAGGTAATTTATTCATTAAGTAATTCTTAAGAATAGTTTTATATTCTTGTGGATAAAGACCATAAGATTCTTCAGAATAGATATTAGAGTTTCTCTCTGGGTAGACCATATCTGGCATTGGGATCACGCCTTTAGCACAACCTACGAGGACTAGTGGAGTAATAAGTAATAATATGTATTTTTTCAAAGTAACTCTTATAAGTCTATTTACACTAAAATGGTTATAATTTTAATAGTCAACATCTAATATTTTATTCTAATTACTGATAAATTCCTCTATTTTTTTTATCATTTTCTCTGAAGTTTTGTTAGTATCATAATAAACTCTTCCGTAATTTATTGTTGGTTTATCTACTAGTATCCTTTTTACTGCTTTAGTGATTTCAGCCTTAACTGTATTCACAGAGATAATAGATGAGGCAAGAGGCCTCCCATCTTGTCTATCGCCTACATTAACTGAGGGAGTCTTTAAATAAGGTGCCTCAATAATTCCTGATGATGAATTGCCAATTAGTACTGATGCATGTCTAAGTAGATTCACATACAGTTCTCTACCTGCAGACTCTATATATCTGCATCTTTTGTTTTTTTCAACAAACCTTAGAATCGATTTTTTAATAATTGACGATTCGGTATCTGAGTTAACTCCAGTAAATATAATTCCATGGTCCTTGAACTCCATAAGAGAATTTAAAACACAGTTGATAATTGACCTAGATTTTGCAGATGCAGTTTCAGGATGAACACAAACTAAAAAATAATTTGATAAATTATTAAATCCAACTTGAGTTAATATATCACTTTTCTTTATTTTTTTTGTTTCTTTAATAGTCTCTAGACCAAGTGTTCCATAATTATAAATATTATCTTTATTTATACCAAGTCTGCAGAGTTTTTCCGCGAAAGTCCTGTGCGCTACAAAATGTAAATTTGAAAATAGTGAAATAGAGTCTCTTATTTGATCATCTATTGCGCCTCGAGTTGTCTCACCTCCATGTAGGTGAATTACTGGTATTCTATTAAAATGACAAATGAGTGAAAAAGGATATATATCATATCTATCACCGAGCAATATGACTGCATCAGGATTGAGGTTGATTAATTTGATATTTTGTTTAATTTGGCTAGTCATAGCATTAAGTATCTTTGAAGGTTCTGTACTAGTTTGTTTAGAGGGGATTCGTAGATTAATTTTAAACTTATCCTTCTCTAGATATTTATATGTGCACCCATACTCCTTCAATAGATGCATACCTGTAACAACAGTCTTTAAGTTTATTTTTTTAGATTCTCTTAGTTTCATCATGAGTGGATATAAATGAGAGTAGTCTGCACGACTAGAGGTAATGACGCATACATTCTTTTTTCTTTTCATAAATTAATACTACTTGGAAGACTTATGGTTCTCTTCCAGATGTCTATTGAGTTTGTAAGATCCATTCTGGGATAATTTTTAAACATTTTAAGTCTATGTTGAGGCGTCCATAATTCCCTTACGTAAATTCTTTTTTTATGAAATTTTTTTACTAGCTGATCTTTATAGGATTTATTTTTTGCTGAAATAACTATGTTATTAATCCAATAGTTAGGTTTTTCATTCGACATACTTTCGAGAAGATCACAAAAATCATATGTTGAAATTAAATCAAAATACATTTTACGAAGTTCTGCTTTTTTACGAAGAATCTCTCTCATATTGAGTAATTGAGAATAACCAGATGCAGCATTGATATTAGCCATTCGGAAGTTAAAACCTATTTTATCGTGTAGATATTTGTGAACTGGTGGGACTTTGGCAGTAGATATTAAATGCTTTGCTACCTTATAATCTGAAGTCGTTTTACAAATCAAGGCACCACCCATTCCTGTTGTAATAATTTTGTTCCCATTAAAACTGATTATGCCCATCCTTCCTAAGGTGCCTAAGTGCTTATCTTTATAATACGATCCAAGGGCAGCAGCAGCATCTTCAAGGACCTGAAGATGATATTTTTTACATATATTCTTAATTTCATCAAAATTAGCTGGATAGCCGTAGCTATGTACAACAATTATTCCTACGATCTCTTTATTTGTAATTTTATTGATACATTTATTATTTCTTATACGAGTAATCTTTTTTAAATAGTCCTCTAATAATCTATAATCGATATTTAACTTATTTTGCTCACAGTCTATAAAATGCGGTATTCCATTATTATAGATAATCGCATTTGTTGTCGCCACAAATGTCATAGATGGAACGAGTACTTCTTTTTGTTCTACACCAATGATTTTAAGTGCCACTTGAAGTGCAGATGTCCCAGTATTTGTCAAAAGAATTTTATTTGACCCAGTCAATTTCTGAAGTCCTGTTTCAAATTTTTGGAGATATTTCCCTTCAGATGAGAGGTAAGTTGATTTAATACAATCACCTAAATATTTAAGTGTAGACTGTGGTATGGAGGGTTCATGCACTTGACGACTAATATTAGTTTTTGTTAAGAGTGCATGAACATCATCGACAAAATTATTAAGTTTTATATGCATAATAAATATATATTTACCGTTATTGATGCCCAGGGCCGGAGTCGAACCGGCACGAGATTGCTCTCGAGGGATTTTAAGTCCCTTGCGTCTACCAATTCCGCCACCCGGGCTTAGCTGTAAATATTAATGTAGACATACTCATAAAAATCACTTACAAGTTATTCTTTCACTCAACAAGCATTTAAAAGATAACACAAATGATTTTTCAAGTCATTGGAAATTAATTTGAGATACTTAAAGATATGGTTCATCTCGTTCTCTAGATCGTATTTTCTTAACTGGAGAGCCATAATATATTGAGAGGCTATCACAATCTCTTGTACAAAGAGATTTAGATCCTATAACAGAGTTGTCTCCAATGCTAATATTCTGATTGACGACTGACTGGATACCTATATGACTACATTCACCAACTCTGACATTACCTGCTGTCGTCACACCTGGTCCTGTACTCACATAATCAGAAAATATATTGTCATGATCAATTAGTGATTTTGTGTTGATAATACAATGATCTCCTATTTTAGCACCATTATTTATTATGCAACCTGAGTGGATAATACAACCTTGACCCAAATTAACGTTACCATTTATAATACTATCCTTCGATACTATGGTTGCCCATTTTAAGGTTGGGTATTTTTCCGATATTGAATATGACATTTGTTTTCTTAAGTAATTGAAGCCAACACCAATTATTCCATAAGTATCTGTATCAATGATAGATGATAGATTTGATATTTTACCAACGACTTTATAGTTAATAGATCGAAATGTTTCAATTGATGTGCCAGGTTTCTTATCTTCATCAACAAAGCCAATTATCTGATAGTCACTATGTTTAATTATTTCAGATAAGATAACTCTGGCATGATCGCCACTACCAAAGATTAAAATTTTTTTCATTTAAACAATCTAGGCTAAGGTCGGAATCGAACCGGCGTTGACGGCTTTGCAGGCCGCTGCATTACCACTCTGCCACTTAGCCAATTTATTAGTTGTTTATATATTACCATACTTAATAAAATTGCTACAGAGGTAGTTACTAATGATTTAATATTTTATCATATTCCTCTAAAATTTTGGTTCTAGAACAATTCTCTCGAACAAATTCATTTGCCTTGTTTACTTTTTTTAATAAATCATCATTAGGAATCCTTATATATCGATTCATTGCATCAACAAGTGACTGAGCAGACTTAGGTTTACATAAGAATCCGTAGCTTTCATCTCTAATTATGTCTTTACAACCTGGGACATCTGTTGTTATAACTGGTATTTTTCTGGCTGTAGCTTCTAGAAGTATTGTTGAGAGACCCTCTCGATATGATGGAAGAACCACACAAGTGGCTCTGTCGTAATATTGATCAATATCATCTGTGAAATCATAATATTCTAATACATTATCTCTTACAGCATGCTCAACTAAATACTTTTTTACATAGTGATGATTATTTTCATGATTACCTACTAAAATAAATTTATACTTATTAAATTTGAAAAAATATTTAGCAGCCTGAATGAATTCTGACGTTCCCTTTTCATTTAATAATCTTGAAATCATTAAAAATGTTGTCTCATTCTTAATATCTTTATCATTATTAGGTACATGAGTGAAATCAATGCCAGCGCCCATTACGATTGATGTATCCATTGATTTTTTTATTATCCCATTATCTATATAATACTGTTGATCTGACAAATTAGTAAACCAAACAGTTTTAGCTGAAAGGAATGAGCTTCTTAATAAAATGTGCACTAACTTTCTTACTGGCTTTTTCAAATTATTAAAAAAATAGCCTAGTCCAGTGACCATTGGAATAAATACTACATTCGAACTTTTAGAGAGTAAACCGCTATAAATATTGGGTTTGATTGTATAACTGAATAAGAATGTCGGCTTAATTAGTCTGAGTAATTTTTTCAACCCGAAATATGTTTTCAGTTCATTAATCAGATTGATTGATCTGCCAGAGAAATTTATATTGTGGCATTTTATATTATCAATGTTATAGAACTTCTCTTCATAACCGTCAGCTTCTGCAATTAAGTGAATCTTAAAACCCCTATTACGTAGATGCATAATTATCTCATATCTAAATTTAAATAGAGTCCAAAAATTATTTGAAATTAAGACAATCGATTTATTTTGCATAATACTGAGCGGGAAACGAGGCTCGAACTCGCGACCTCAACCTTGGCAAGGTTGCGCTCTACCAACTGAGCTATTCCCGCATTAATTCATTTTATGATAGCACTCCAAGACATACGCACGTAATAGATAAATGATATAATCGTTAAGATAGATGCTATCTGTAGTAAATATACTCCAAAACCATATGAATTTAAACCGAATATACTATCTTTGTACAAAAGAAAGAAAAGTGATATCAACTGAAAACCTGTTTTGATTTTAGAAATAAACATGACCTTTAGTTTGTGGTTACTATTTATTTCCGCGAGTCTTTGACGTATTGCGATGACTAAGAACTCTCTTGATACAATTATAATCACAGGAAGTACGAATAGGATGTCATTGTTCTCAGACACTAGAAGTACAAGCATGGTAATCACTAACATTTTATCTGCTATAGGATCTAGAAACTCCCCGAAATTAGTTTGTTGCTTCATTAGTCTAGCGAAATATCCATCAAAGTAATCTGTTAGAGAGGCAAAAAGAAAAACAAGAGCAGCAAAAAGTCGGCTGTAATCACTTGTCGAATAGAATAAATATATAATCAATGGGATAAATAATATTCTCAGTATAGTTAGAATGTTTGGAATATTACTCATTGATTTTGTAAATGTTTGTATATCTTTTCAGCAAGATTTTCGTTTATCATTGGAACACGAGATAGTTCCTCTACCGAGGCTTTTAATACACCTTGAATTCCACCAAAGTATTTTAATATCTCCGTCTTTCTTTGTAATCCTATACCTGAAATTCCGTCTAATTTAGAATTATACTTTTTCTTCAATTGTTTGTTACGCTGACCAGTGATAGCGAATCTGTGTGCCTCGTCTCTCATCTTTTGTATACTGATCATTGACTCTCGCGATAGGCTAAATGTGATATCTTCTAACTCTGAAGAGATAATCCTATCATTATCAGTCTTTCTATGTTGTCCTTTAACAATACCAATTACTGATATCTTCAATAACTTTTGCTCGTTGAAAATTTTTTTAACAACATTTACTTGGCCTTTTCCACCATCAACTATTATTAAATCAGGCAATGAGTTTATCTCAGATAGTTTTTTAAGACGCCTATATATCATCTCTCTCAATGCTCCATAATCATCTGATTTGGTAGAATGATTTAGATTATACCTCCTATACATATTTTTCTTTGGTCCTTGACGATCAAACCATATTGCCGAACCTTGAGTATTATTGCCACTAAGATGACTAATATCAAAACAGATTGCATTCAATATTTTTTTGCCTAGATCCTTCGATACAGCATCAAAGTAATTGATATTATCACTTTTAACTAATGTATACGCGAGTCTTTCATCTGTATTTTGTTGACAGATCTTTATCCATTTTTTATACGGGTTACGAGTAGCAGATATTAATCTAATAGTATTTTTATACTTTTGCTTCAATATTTTCTCGATAAGCATATGATCTACAATTGTATCACGAGTAATAATTTTTTTTGGTGGCTTGTTTGATAGATAAAATTGTTTAATGAAGGATGTTATTATACTCTTACTGTCAATTATATCTTTCCTCTTAAAATTATATTGTTTGCATCCCAAGTTAACACCATCTCTAGTAGAAAAAACGTCTATACATATTTGATGATTCTTGATAGCAATAGTTATAATATCTATATCGCCTTGATTTTCAATTATATCATTAGGTTTTGCAATAGTTCTTATGATTGATATTTTATCACGAATAACTGATGCCTCCTCATATCTCATATCTTTGGAAAGATTATCCATTTTCTTAGTATAATGATCTATAATGCTGTTATTCTTACCTTGCAAGAGTAAAATGGAGTTATTTATTGATTCTCTATAATTCGAAGTTGAAATAAGATCTACACAAGGTGCATCACAACGATTTATTTGATATTGCAGACATGGTTTTTTTCTATTAGAGAAAAAAGAGTTCTCACATGATCTTATTTTAAATAGCTTCTGTAATAATTTTAACATATATCTAACCTTGCTGACTTGAGTATAAGGACCAAAAAAGAAACCCTTTTTAGGCGATTTATGACCTCTATAGAATTTTATCAGCGGAAATTTATGACTCGTGTCCACTAATATATATGGATAAGACTTATCATCTCTAAGCAGTATATTATACTTTGGTCGATATTTTTTTATTAAAGTATTCTCTAATATAAGCGCTTCTTCTTCATTTTTAGTAATTATTACCTCTATATTAGAAATATTTTCAACCAAGACGTTAGTCTTAATACTCTCATTTTTTCTATTGAAATATGAACTTACTCTTTTTTTCAGATTGGCAGCTTTTCCAATATATATAACCTTGCTGTTAACATCTAACATCTTATAAATGCCAGGTTGACTAGTTAATTTGGAAATAAATTCATCCATTAATAGTTTTTTCCTTAACAGTATTTAGTACGTATAATAGAGACTCTTTGGTGAGTCTTTTAGTTTGTATATTAATTCTACTACAATGATAAGAATCATATAGTATAAAATTTCTAAGTTTATGGATATTTCCATGCTGAAATTTGTGCTTACTCATAGGATAATCATAGCATTTTAGAATAGAATTGTGGGCTTGCAAACCAAGTGCAATAACTGATTTTAGGTTTTTCATTGAAAAAAGTTCTTTTTTTAGATAAAACGAACATCTATTCAATTCACTTATTTTTGGAGAATTTGCTGGGGGAAGACATTTAAGCGCATTAGTGATAAAAAAAATTGGTTTTCCAGTATTATCATAATATCCAGCTTTAACCAGACATTCTTCTAATACATTACTACAAAAATCATTTGTAAAGACCGATCCAGTTTTATTCGCGCCATGTAGCCCGGGTGCTAAGCCTATAATGCATATTTTCGAGGACATGGTGCCACGACCGGGTACGGGTAAATTATAATAACCAGGGTATTTAAGACGAATTATCGATAAATGATTATCGATTCTCTTACATGCTGTACAGGAAATAATGTCATCAAACATATCAATATTTTAATAACGTTGACCCCCAAGTAAAGCCAGCTCCAAATGCTTCAAACATAATAATGTCATTTTCTTTTATAATATTATTACTATTTGCATAATCAAGTGCCAATGGAATAGATGCTGCTGAGGTATTACCATGTTTGTTGACAGTCATAATTATTTTTTCTTGAGGTAAGTTGATCTTTCGTGCTACAGCATTAATTATTCTGCTATTAGCTTGGTGAGGGATTAGCCAATTTAGCGAGTCTATTGTCATACTATTCTTTTCAAGTGTCTCTGCTGCTAACTTGCCCATAGTATTTACTGCAATTTTAAAAACATCATTTCCACTCATCTCAATTACTTCGCTATCTGTATTCACTGTTAATAAGTCTTTGTAAGATCCATCTGAGCCAATAGTATTTGAGATAATTCCAGGAGTGTTTGATGATCCTAAGATAGCTACGCCTGCACCATCACCAAATAGTACACAGGTATTTCTATCCGACCAATCTAGTAAAGATGTAATCTTCTCAGTACCTACGACAAGTACATAGTTTGCGATTCCATTTTTGATATAAGTATCTGCTACATCTAGAGCATATATAAAACCTGTACATGCAGCATTCAAGTCAAAAGCAAATGCTTTATTGTTTTTAAGTTTGTTTTGTAACAAGACAGCTGTACTCGGAAACTTTCTCTCTGGAGTTGTAGTTGCAACTATAATCATGTCAATAACGTTGGAATCTATGTTTGCATTCTTAATAGCATTTACTGAAGCACTATATGCCATATCAACGCTTGACTCGTTCTTGTTAGCAATGTGTCTACTTTCAATCCCAGTTCTTTCAATAATCCATTCATGGGATGTGTCAACCATCTTCTCCAAGTCCTTATTTGTGAGTATCTTTTCAGGCAAGTAACTACCTGTTGAAATTATTTTAGAGTACTTTTGCATCAACTTGACTCTCTTTTTGTATCGAGGCTTTAATTTTTTCGAGTATATTATTTTTCACTTCATAATATGCAGTATTAATTGCTCTACTAAAAGCGTAAGAGTCAGCGCTTCCATGGCTTTTTACTACTACGCCTTGAAGTCCTAGGAGGCTAGCTCCATTATAGCGTCTAGGATCCATTCTTTTTTTGACAGATTTCATAACAGGGTAACTTATAATCGCCTGTATTTTACTTAACATACTCTTTTTGAATTCATCTTTAATAAAATGAGAGATAATCTTTGAAACACCCTCTATACTCTTTAGGGCAATATTTCCAACAAATCCATCTGTCACTACAAGGTCGTAGTTACCGCTAAATATTTCATCTCCCTCTACATAGCCCTTGTAATTTAATTTTGATTTTTGTAGTAATTTTGATGTTGTCTTAATCATATCATTACCTTTGAATTCTTCTGATCCGACATTTAATAATCCAACTATTGGATTATCAGTTATTTCAAGTGACTGAACAAGTGCATCTCCCATAAATGCAAATTGCAAAAGATGATTAGAGTTACACTCAATATTGGCTCCTAAATCAAGCATGTGCATAATTCCTTTTTTTGTTGGTAATGCTGTACAAATCGCTGGACGGTCAATACCATCTAACATTTTAAGGATAATTTTGGATAATGCCATCAGTGCTCCAGTGTTACCAGAACTGACACATGCGTCTGCAGACTTATCCTTTACATACTCAATACTGATTTTCATTGACGAATTTTTTTTTGATCTCAAAGCAACTAAAACCTCATCATCCATTTTTATAAATTCTTTTGTGTGGTGAATAGTATATCTATTTCCTTCGAATTTTTTCATTTCCTCAGTCATAAGAGATCGAATGCGATCATTGTCACCTACTAGTATTAAAGATAAGTCATTATGTTTCTTAAGAATTTCGAACGCTGCTGGAACTGTTGATTCAACATCATGGTCTCCGCTCATCATGTCTAAAGCTATCGTGATATTATGTTGCATAAGCTCTTCTGTAAGGAATAATCAAGATTCTTGATTATCTTTCATTTCTTTCTTAACTTTTGGCTGAAGTATTTCTTTCCCACGATAGTACCCATCCTTAGCAATATGATGTCTTAAATGTTTTACGCCAGTAGTCTTATCAGTCGAGCATGAAGGATTGGTGAGGCTATCATGCGATCGTCGCATATCTCTCTTTGATCTAGATTTTCTACTTTTTTGTACTGCCATTTTAATCCTTAGTTATAGATAAATGAAAAATATAATACCGATATTCTATGCAAAATTGGACAATCACGCAATTTATATATGACAATTTTTACAAAAATCATTAAATTATACCTGGATTAACTGGGTATTTAAATATTGCTGTCATTCTGATAATATCATCTAAATCTTAAAATTAGAATAATATGAGAAAGATAATATTAGCATCAAGCTCTATACATAGAAAAAAATTAATGAATCAGCTTAAAATAAGCTTTAGCTGTATTTCACCTGATATAGATGAGAGTAGAAGAAAGAATGAGCCTGTAACATCTTTTGTTAAAAGACTATCTATCGAAAAGGCTGAAAAAATAGTATTGTCAAATGAACAGGCGATAGTAATCGGATCTGATGAGGTAGCTGTTGTTAAAAATCAAATTCTTGGTAAACCACTTTCAAAAAAAAATGCTAAAAAACAACTACAACTTATATCTGGAAATGAAGTAAACTTCAAAACAGGCTTATGTGTAATAGATGCACTGGAAAAGAAAAAATTTAGTTGTGTGGTGAATTATAAAGTGGTGTTGAGGAAATTATCAGATAATGATATTGACTCCTACATTCATAAAGAAGATATATTGAATTGTGCTGGAAGTATAAAACTAGAGGGTTTAGCAATATCCTTAGTTTTAAAAACTCAAGGTAATGACCCTACATCCATAATTGGCTTACCACTAATAAAACTAACAGAGTATTTGAGAAAACTTAAAATTCAAATACCTTAAGACTGGAAATGATCGAAACCTTTTATATCTGGCATAACTACTTGCCCATTTTTATAAAAGATTAGATCTTTCTTAGTTATAATGCCTATGCGTGTTATTGCTAAATTATTTTTTTTTGCTATCGATGAAATTCTATTCCTAAATTTCTTATGTGCAGTAAAACATAACTCGTAATCCTCTCCACCACCTAGCAATGCCTCATAAATCTCTCTTTGGCTGAGTGTTTCCAGCAAATGTCTTGATGTAGGAATGTCATTTATCTCGATCATAGCCCCCTTTTTGCTACATGAAAGTATATTTTTTAAATCTTTTGATAAACCATCAGAAATATCAATACAACTTGATGCTATATTTGAAATATCAACACCAATTTCTACTCTTGGATTAGGGCAATGAAGGTTTTTTTTATAACGAAGAAAGTGATTTTTTTGTTTCTTTCTTTTAAATATCAAGGCAGCACGTGCTAGGCCTAATTGACCAGTTACATAAATATCATCATTGATCTTAGCTGAATCCCTACAAAGTACTTTTGATTTATTTTCACCAATTATTTGGAAAGTAATACTCATTGGGCCTTTATTCGTATCTCCCCCAATTAATACAAGACTATATTTCTTCATTAAAATATTTAAACCTTTATAGAAATCTTTTATCCATGCATCATTCAATGATGGTAAAGTCATCGCCATCAGTACATATTTTGGTACACAGCCCATTGAGGCAATGTCACTAAGATTTGATGCAAGTGACTTGTAGGCAATATCTCTTGGTTGATATCCTTCAGTAAAATGTGGTCCCAAAAGAGAGGTATCTGTAGTTATCACAAAATACCTCTGCTTTGATAATTTAATTACTGCACAATCGTCACCTAATGATTTTACTATCTTATTTGATTCAGTTTTAATAGTTTTTTTAATATATTTTAATAGATCATCTTCATCTTTAATCATCTTCTTACTTTTTCTCCAATTTTATCAAGAATTTTATTGATGAACTTAAACGAATCGTCTGATGAAAATTTTTTAGCTAGTAGTATTGATTCATTTATAATAACTTTTTTTGGCGCATCTTTTATATACAAGAATTCTAAAATAGCTAAGTAAAGTATGGAACAATCAATTTTTGTGATTTGTTGTATTTTTATATCGGTATTGTCTGACAAAGTAGATTTTATTACTTGTGATTTTTTGTCAAATATTCTGATAATGTTATGTAAATATTCTTTATTGTATGGTCTTTTATCCTCAAAATCATTAAATATGGATTGATTTGAGTCTCCTCTAATTAGGTGTTGATAAATAATTTTAATACCACATTCTCTTGCAAGTGATATCTCTTTATTTTTAAGCTTCACTTATCAGATCCAACTCTATCAATAATTTTTATTAATGAATTTAATGTATCTACTAGATCAGATCCTTTGCTATATTTTTTGCCTGCTCTATCAATAGCTTGTTTTTGATTATGCGTGGTAATAATTCCATTAATTATTGGCACATTATATTCTAAGCTAAGATTTCTGAGAGCGTTGATTACTGTTGATGAAATATATTCATCATGCTTTGTTTCACCCTTAATTACACAACCTACAGCAATAAATATCAGGGGGTTTTTCTTTTTCTTTTTTGCGTATTTCTCCATCACTAACTTTATACAAAAAGGAAGCTCGAATGTGCCTGGTGCGTTTATGATTACTACGCTTTTTCTTTGTTTCGCATCGAAATTATTTATAATATCGTAAGTAATGCTATCAGTTATTTCACGGTGATATTCACTTTTACAAATTATAATATTTTTGTCTTTAATTGACCTTTTCAGATATGTCTCTAAAGACGACTTATCCTCAGTAGATGTATAGAGATGAGATTTGTTTATAATGGATTTTTTCATTTACTTAAGTACTCAATAACATTCAATCCAAAAGCATTAATACCACGATATTTAATAGGTCTACTCAATAAAATCATATCTTTTACCCCAATATCATTGAGTATCTGTGCGCCAATACCAACGGTTCTATAATCATAGAATAAAGTAGATTTTGACTTATTTGAATTATTAGAAGCTGTACTCTCTAATTGTATTTCATCAAAAGGATATGATATAAAAACAAGAGCACCCTGCTCTGATTTGACTATTTTTTTCATGGCATTATCTAGAGACCAACTGTTGTTCGGTTTTATTTTGATAGTATCTGTTAATACGTTTTGAACATGCACTCTCACGGTTGTAGGTTTATTTCTATCAATCTTAGTGTTAATCAAAACAAAGTGTACTTGCTTAGTGATTATATCTTTATAATATATAACATTAAAATTACCGTATTCTGTTTTGAGATTTGTTTCCTCGATACGTTTAATAGTTTTTTCTTTGGCAGTTTTATATTTGATCAGATCTTCAATTGTTCCTATTTTCAAATTATGTTTTTTAGCGAAGTCTACGAGATATTTTTTCCTTGCCATGCTGCCATCTTCTTTTAAAATTTCAACTATAACTGACGAGGGCTGCAAGCCTGCCAATTTAGCTAAGTCACACCCAGCTTCGGTATGACCTGCTCGAACTAATACACCTCCATCCTTAGCCATTAATGGAAAAACATGTCCAGGTTGCATAAGATCACTCTGACGGCAGTTTTTTTCAATAGCTTTCCTAATAGTTTTTGCTCTATCTGAAGCAGAAATACCAGTCGTGATTCCAGACGACGCATCAATAGAAACAGTAAAATTTGTCTCTCTGGCACTCTCACCAGAATTTTTCATTAAAGGTAGGCCAAGTTTCTTGCACTTTTCTCTTGTAAGAGTCATGCATATTAGCCCACGGCCATGCGAAGCCATGAAGTTAATGTCTTTTGGTTTTACAAATTCTGATGCAATCACAAGATCTCCTTCATTTTCACGATTTTCATCGTCCATTATAATCACCATCTTTCCTTTTTTAAGAGAATCTATAATTTCTTGTGTTGTATTTATCATTTTAGTTTTTCCAAATGCTTTGCGATATAGTCTACCTCAATATTCACATGAAATCCTTCTTTATAATATTTAATAATAGTACTGTCGAATGTGTGTGGTATTATCATTGTGCTGAGTCTATCGTTATCAATACTATTTACAGTAAGACTAACACCATCTATGCATATTGACCCTTTTGTTACGATATATTTCTTAATATCACTAGGAATATCAATAATAAGTTCCCATGTTTTGTCTAATTGAGTAAATGAGTGTATGCTCCCTCGTCCGTCAATATGCCCAGTGGTTATATGACCACTCACAAACTTATTTAAAGTTAAAGGATACTCTATGTTGACTTTATAATCTTTTTTAAAATATTTAAAGTTTGTTTTATTAATAGTTTCATGCGAGATAAAAAAAAAGTAATTTGACTCTTTTATATTTTCAAGCGTTAGGCATGCTCCATTAACAGCTATACTTGTCCCGATATCTAACTTACAAATTGGTTTAACAGCAAGGGCAAGAGAATATCCTCCCCCCTCTGAATTAATACTTGTGATAGTACCAAGGTTTTCGATAATTCCTGAAAACATTATCTTACCAGCCTTATTTTTAAATCATCTTTGATAGTTAGTATATCACGTACTTTAAAGTTTATCTTATCTGAGAGTTTTGTGATATTGTTGATTCCAGAGAACGATTTTGATGAATGACCTAATAACTTAGGTGACACATACAAGATTAATTCACTCACAAGTTTTTTTTGTATTAGACTTGATATTAATGTAGGTCCGGATTCAACAAATACTTTATAGTGGCCCTTGTTTAATAATGATCTGAAAGCTCGTTTTAAAAATTGATTATCATTTGATAATTGTATTATCTCTACGTTTTCACCAAGATTCTTTATTTTCTTAGATTGTGTGAAAAGGATTATTTTCCTGTTTGGTACATTAAAGATATTCAAATCCTTATGAAGCTTCAAGTGGTTATCAATAACTGCGAGATCTGGTTGCTTGCTTAGTTTTTTGGAATAGCATGGTTCCCTCACATTCAACAAAGGATTGTCTTTTATTATAGTTTTCACTGTAGACAGTATTACAGAGGACTTAGCACGCTCTCTCTGAACATCTAGCCTTGATTCAATTGATGTTATCCATTTACTATGGCCGTTACCTAATGCTATTTTTCCATCTAGAGACATACCCACCTTTACAGTAATATGTGGTATTTTTTCTTGATGCATATGATAAAATTCTTTATTTAGTAGCGTTGCTCTCTGTTTTAATATGCCAGTAGACACACTTATGCCTGCTCGTCTCAACTTAGTTATGCTTTTTTTGTTAACAAGAGGATTCGGATCATAATTGCCAATAACAACTCTTTTAATTTTATTTTTAATAATCAAGTCTACACAAGGTGGAGTTTTACCAAAGTGTGAACAAGGCTCTAAATTTACATAAAGAGTTGATTTTTTTGCTTTAAGTCCTGCTTTTTTAATAGCAATAGCTTCAGCATGTGGAGAACCGGGTGATTTATGATATCCACTACCTACTACTTTGTTATTTTTAACAATGACTGCGCCAACTTTAGGGTTTGGGTATACCGTAAACTCGCCTTTTTCAGCTAGTTTCAAAGTCATATCTAAATAATATTTATCTATTTCTCTAATCATCTTCAAGAAGATTACTTTGTCTTTTTTTCATCTCTGGTGAAAGATTATTCTCAAGATTTTTTATAAGAGCACTAAACGATTCTGTATCATCGAAATTAAAATATACAGATGCAAATCTTATGTATGCTACATGGTCCAATTTAAGAAGTTCGATCATCACAATTTTACCAATCTCATTAGATTTAATCTCTTTATCAGAGTGCTTTATGCATTGATTATAGATACTTTCGAGTGCTATATCGATATCAGACTGACTAGTATGTCTCTTTTCAAGCGCAAGCTGAAGTCCATTTTTTATTTTTTCTTTCGAAAATAATTCTGTTGACTGGTCTGATTTGATAACTCTCGGATAAGATAATTCAGATGTCTCAAGAGTATTAAATCTATTTTTACATCTATTACACTCTCTCCTACGTCTTATAGAATTAGATTCATTATAAAGCCTTGAGTCAATGACGCTTGTATTTGTATCACCACAAAAAGGGCAACGCATAACTTTTGTTAAGCTACAGCTTTTTTGTTAGAGGAATATACAGGAAATTGTGATGTTAAATTAACAACCTTTTCTCTTACAGATTTAATATTAGCTTTATTTTCAATATCATCTAGAACATCACAGATTAAGTTTCCTAACAACTTAGTCTCAGTCTCTTTAAAGCCCCTAGTTGTTATAGCCGCAGTTCCTAGTCTTACTCCAGATGTAACAAATGGGCTTTGCGGATCATTAGGAACAGAATTCTTATTAACAGTAATATTAGCACTATGTAAGGCTGCATCAGCAGCTTTTCCAGTCAAGCCTTGTTTTACAAGACTGACTAGCATAAGATGATTCTTTGTACCACCAGAAACAATATCGTAACCTCTATCTATTAAAGTTGATGCTAAGATATTTGCATTAGTTATCACTTGTTGCATATAAATCTTAAACTCAGGCTCTAGAGCTTCTTTAAAAGCAACAGCTTTAGCAGCAATCACATGCATTAAAGGTCCGCCTTGTGTACCTGGAAAAACTAATGAGTTGAATTTTTTTTCTAAATCTGGATTGGATTTACAAATGATGATCCCGCCGCGAGGTCCTCTCAACGTTTTGTGCGTTGTTGAAGTTACAACATCAGCAAAAGGTACAGGAGACGGATATACTCCACCAGCGACAAGACCAGAAACATGTGCCATGTCAACTAAAAAGTATGCTCCTACCTTTTTTGCAATTTCAGACATTCTTTCCCAGTCTACAACTTGCGAGTAAGCTGAAAAACCACCAATCAGCATTTTTGGTTTGTTTTCTTTAGCAAGTTTTTCAATTTGTTCATAATCAAGAAGGCCATTGTTGTCTATACCATACTGAACAGCATTAAAAAGTTTACCGGAAAAATTAACTTTTGAACCATGCGTCAAATGACCACCTGCATCTAGGCTCATACCAAGTATAGTATCTCCTGGATTCAATAATGCGAGATATACAGCTGCATTTGCTTGTGAACCAGAGTGAGGTTGTACATTCGCATAATCACATTTATATAATTCTTTCAGTCTATCTATTGCAAGTTGCTCAGCAACATCAACATTTTCGCAACCTCCATAATACCTTTTGGCAGGATATCCCTCTGCATATTTATTTGTTAAGACAGAACCTTGCGCCTCTAGAACTCTTGGACTAGCATAATTCTCAGATGCTATTAATTCAACATGCTCTTCCTGTCTTTTAATTTCCTTTTTTATTGCCTCATTTAATTCATCATCAAAGCCAGCAATTTTTGTATCCAAATTAAACATATATTTCTCCTGATTCACTAGATAGAAAATTAAATATTAACACTTAAAGAAAAAATTGTAACTATGTTTCTATGCCAATATTGTCAGATTCACCCTTAATTTTTGGCTGTTTTAATGAATCTTCCTCATAGATTTTTATATTTTGCAAATATTCTCTCGTTACATCCCAAATAGGCTCACCCTCTTCGATTTGATTGACACTTGCCCATCCAGAAACCATATATTTTTTGTGGGACTCGATAAGATTACCATTTTTATCACGGAGATTACTTATTCTACGCCCAATTTTATTTTTAGGTGTGATCGTATATGACAAACCTGTAGTTCTAACCATATCTCCACCTTGTTGCATGTATGGATCTGGATTGAATATATTATCAGCAACGTCCTCGAGAACATTTTTGATTGTTTCTCCAGTAAATTCTCTTCTGTATGTGTTTGGATATGTAATTGCAGTCTGACTGTATATATCGTTCATAGTGACTTCATCATTTGCAAGAACACTTGGGCCCCATCTAAAACCAGGAGAGAGTGAAATATCACTCCCAATAACATTGACCATAGATTCACAAATTAATTGATCAAATGATCCATTAAAAGTTCCTCGTCGATACAAATCCATATTAGACATACCTATTGTCTCATTAAGCTCCCTATTATACGGCCGATAAACTTCATCAATATGATCATTCATTGTTTGCGAAGGATTAATAAAATCCGACAAGATTGGTAAAAGTTTATACCTATACTCAAAACCATCCCTTCTAACATTTAAATCCAAAACAGAAACGAATTTACCATTGCAACCTGAATTAATTACGAGTGTCTTTGAATTAGAGTTTCCAATGATGACTGGGGATGGTAGAACATCATGAGTATGTCCACCAAGTATTACATCCAGACCGGTGACGTCTTTTGCTAACTTTTTATCAACATCAACTCCATTATGTGATAACAAAATAACTAAAGAGACATTTTCTGTAGATTTAATCTTATTGACTAAATCTTGCAATTCATTTTGCTGTATTCCAAAAGTTAAGTTTGAAACAAAATATCTTGGATTAGCAATAGGTGTGTAGGGAAAAGCTTGTCCAATTACTGCTACTCTTACAGCATTAATTTCTTTTATGGAATATGGTTTATGAAAATAATTACCGTCAAAAGATTCTATTTCGTCAAAAATAGCCTCCTCTGTAAGTTTTACATTGTGTGCTATGAACTCGCCTGAAAAATTACTGATATTTTTTCTCAGTTGTTGTTCTCCATAAGTATATTCCCAATGGCCTGTCATAATATCTACACCAAGAATATTAGAAGCTTTCACCATATCATTACCTTTTTCAAATAGAGACACAGCACTACCTTGCCACGCATCACCTCCATCTAGTAAAAGAGAATTACCATTTGCTGAACTTCGTAGATTATCAATGACAGATTTTAAGTAAGCATAGCCGCCAAATTTACCATATTTTTTTGCTAACTTGTTATAATTCTTAGCAGTGAAGGCATACTTCAACAACTCTGAATCTATAGAGTAGTATTTGAGAAATTCATCACCAACTATGTGAGGTGGTTGATTTTTATTAATACCAACACCAATATTATAGCTAGGCTCCCGGAAATAGACCGGTTTTAATTGACTATGAGTGTCAGTAATGTGAATCAATCTTACATTACCAAAAGATGGGATTTCATAATTGATATCTTGTTGTGCAAGTGATGGCTTTATAAAGCCATAGGTATAACCTATTACTAATAGTTGTAAAAATTCTCTACGATCCATGTTTCTGTATATTACTACTTTTAAATAGAACAAACAAAGATAATAATAGATAAAAATACATATAGATAAAATCAGCCTTTATTACTTGATAGTAGTGTATTAGCGATATGGCTAGAATCAAGTAAATCAGTTTATGAATAGATGACCAAAGTTTACCTAATATGATTTTTGCTTTTGAGCTAGAAGAGAAAACAAGAGGTAGATATAAAACAAAGGCGAAATAACCTACTTGTATAAAACTAAGATTAATCAAATCATCTATCATATACTCTAAAATAAAGTTGTTATCGATGAAATAAAATATCATGTGAGCAATTAGATAAAAAAAACTTGCTAAGCCAAGCACTCTCCTATCTAATTTTTCTTTCAGGAGAATAATTCTAGAACTTAATAAAGTAATAAACAAAAAAATAATTGAAATATGTCCAGATATATTTATTAAATATGAGACGGGATTAACGATAGTGTCTAAGGTAAGAAAAAGTAATATTATTATAAATATTGGTAATTGAGCAAATAAAATTGTAACAGATGTTTTAATCATAGATTAAAAGTATTTTTTTAAGTCCATATTTTTATACAGAAAACTCACATACTTAGCATAACCATTAAATATTTCAGTGTCTCTCTTTCTAAATTCACCAATTCTCCTCTCTCGTCGCTGGCTCCATCTTGGATGAGCGACATTAGGGTTTACATTTGAGTAAAAGCCATACTCATTAGGCGATTGCTCATTCCATGATGTTTTAGGCTCATCAGATACTAATGAAATTTTTACTATAGATTTTATACTTTTAAAGCCATATTTCCATGGTACTACTAATCTTACAGGAGACCCGTTTTGATTGGGCAACACACGACCATACAAGCCAACTGAAATTATCGTTAATGGGTTCATAGCTTCATCTAATCTTAAACCCTCACGATATGGCCAATTCAAAGTATTTCTTCTTTGGCCTGGCAAATTGTCTCTGTCTAGTATAGATTGAAAAGCAACAAATTTTGCTGAAGCTAGTGGTTTAGCTTTTTTAATTAGTTGATTTAATTCAAAACCAATCCAAGGTATAACCATAGACCAAGCTTCAACACATCTTAATCTATAGATTCTCTCTTCCAAAGAAAATTTTGTTATTAAGTCCTCTGTATCAATAGTTATTGGATTCTCAACTAAACCATCGACGGTAAGTTTCCAATTTTCAGTATTTAATTTATCTGCATTAATCAATGGATCTCTTTTTCCACTTCCTAATTCATAAAAATTATTATAAGAGGTAATTTGTTTAATCGTATTTGTTTGCTCATTAGTGCTATACTGCATATCTTTTTTAAATGATAAGTAATTCTCTCCTTTTCCAAATAAATTAGATGTATTAAGCACAAAAGGAGCAGATAATATTCCTGTAATAATTTCTCTCCTTTTAGTAAAAAGTCTTTGGTCAGTAACTTTATCTTCTCTATCTAAAATGTATTTATTTTTCATCATCCTATCCATTTTCTAGCGTTATCAAAAAATTGTTTCCAAGGTGAACTACTCCAAGAATCTGGTTTTGAAGAATATGTCGTCAAATGATACAGTCTCTCTGGATGTGGCATCATGATAGTTATTCTTCCATCTGTATTGCTAAAACCTGTAGCGCCCTTTTGAGATCCATTGGGATTAAAGGGATATAAATTCGTTTGATTATTTGCCAAATCTACATAATTCATTATAGCACTATTTACATCTTTTTTATTTCTAAAAATAACTCTTCCCTCGCCGTGAGAGACTATCAGAGGCAAGATACTACCTTCCATATTTTTTAAAAACATTGAGTTTGATTTATTTATAATAACTCGTGATAATCTTGCCTCAAACTGTCTTGATTTATTTTGTGAAAAAGACGGCCATGATTTACTCCCTGGAATAAGATCTGTAAGATAAGATAACATTTGACATCCATTACATACACCCAGTGCAAATTTTGTTTTATCATTAAAAAAACTCTCTAGTTCATCTCGATATTTATTATTTTGAAGGATTTTTTGTGACCAACCCCTGCCAGCTCCCAAAACATCTCCGTATGAGAAACCTCCACATGCTACAAGTCCATTATACTTGTCAAGCGTATCTGTCAAATCATTAGTTGTAATATCATCACATTCAAAACCCGAGTTTATAAAAGCATTTGCCATTTCCTTATGTCCATTAACACCCTGTTCTCTAAAAATAGCTATTTTTGGCTTTCTATTTTTAAAAACTTTTTTCATAGTAGTCCTGCGATATTTGTATGAGGGTTTAATATTGTTTTGATGCATGTTAATTTTTGATTTGTATTCTTCTAATGCTGTAGCAGGATTGTCTCTAAGACACTGAATATTGTATGAGAGTTTACTCCATGATTTGCGTAAATCACTTAACATAAAAGAAATTGGGTAATATGATTTGATTTCGATATTTTGAACCTTCTTTGATAAGCTGTTGCCAAGGTGAATTAGAGCAATTCTTCCTAAATACTTTTTACAGGTCCTCTCGAATAGATCTTTATTGTTTTTTGGGACTTCTACTACCACTCCTAGTTCTTCATTGAAGAAGAACTTATCCAGTTTTTCATCTGTGTCAATTTGATGTAGTACTTTGTTAATTTTTAGAGATTTATTTCCAGAAAATGCCATCTCTGTAAGTGTGGTAAATAATCCGCCATCTGATCTATCATGATATGCAGAAATTATTTTTTTCGTTATTAAAATTTGACTTAATTTAAAAAAATCTTTTATGAGATTGATATTATCAATTTTTGGAACGTCAGATGAGATTGAGGAATTTATTTGCTCAAATGCTGAGCCTCCCAGCCTCTGTTTATTGTTACCTAGATCGATAAGGTATATTTCTCCATTACCTTTTAAGTTTGGTGTAACAACATTAGTCACGTTACTGATTTTTGAAAACCCAGATAAAACTAAACTTACTGGACTCTCAACCTCGAGATTTTTTGATCCTTTTTTCCATGATGTCTTCATTGACAATGAGTCTTTCCCAACGGGGATAGTTATGTTTAACTGTTTACATAATTCTGATAATCGTTTTACTCCAAAGAAAAGCTTGCTCATCTCATCATTATTTGATGAGGATGCCATCCAGTTAGCTGACAGTTTAATATTCTCTAGTTTTTTTATATTACAACAAGAAATGTTTGTGATGATTTCGCCTAAACTTAAGTCTATAGACGAGGTTGAGCTATAAACGCTTGGAATTGGTCTCTCTCCCATTGTAATAACTTCTCCTGTTTCCGCATTCATATCTGTTAGCGTTATGGCAACATTAGAAACAGGTACTTGGAAATCCCCAATCATTTGATCTCTTGAGACTAGACCCGAAACAGACCTATCACCTATTGTTACTAAAAAGCTCTTATCTGAGACGCTAGGTAGCTCTAGAATGTAGCTAGCATTTCTTTTAAAATTCTTTTTGTGACTATATTTTATGCTACAAGAATGAAGTTTTTCTCTAATTTTAATATTGGGTATCGGCGGTTTTCCTAATAAGTTATCCATTCTCAAGTCTACTACTTTATTGTCATCACTATCATACACGCGAAGCGTTCTAGATTTTGTAACAGTTCCTATATCTGCGATTGGACAATTTTCCCTCATACACATATTTCTAAAGGTATTATACTGATCTTCTGACAATACTAATACATATCTCTCTTGTGACTCGTTACACCATATTTCTAGTGGACTCATATTTTTTTGACCTAGAGGTATTTTTGCTAAAAAAATATCTGCGCCCATTTTAGATTCATTAACAATTTCAGGAACAGCATTACTTAAGCCTCCGGCACCTACATCATGAATACTTTTAATGGGATTAGAGTTACCTAGATAAACACATTGATTGATGACCTCCTGGCACCTCCTCTCCATCTCAGGATTATCTCGTTGGACAGATGCATAATCTAAATCTTCGCTACTTAGACCAGATGAGACCGAAGATGCAGCTCCACCACCTATACCAATTAAATATGATGGTCCTCCAAGTACAATAATTTTATCTCCATGTTTTAACTTTTTCTTAGCTGCATGATGCGTATGTAAGCTACCTATACCTCCCGCGATCATAATTGGTTTATGATAACCAATATTTTTTATCTCTTTGTTATTATCAGAGACTTCATATTCAAAAGTCCTAAAATATCCAAATATGTTTGGTCTTCCAAATTCGTTATTATATCTTGCTGATCCAATTGGTCCTTTAATAATTATCTCGAGCGGTGTCTTTATTCTATTAGGAACTGGCATAGACCTACTCTCCCAGACCTTTAAATCGTTTTCAATGTTTAAATTAGATAATGTGAAACCTGAGAATCCAGCTTTTGGTATTGATCCAATTCCAGTAGCACCTTCGTCTCGCAACTCGCCACCTGCTCCAGTCGCTGCTCCCTCGAATGGTGCTATTGCCGTTGGATGGTTATGTGTCTCTGCTTTTATTATATAACAACTGCTTACATTTTTTGCCTTGTAAGATTTATCTTTCACATATAGGAATTGTCTTTTAAATGACAATATAGCTGAGCAATTATCTTTGTATGCGGAAATGATATTTTTGTTATAATTGTGATATGTATCTTTTATTAACTCAAAAAGAGTTTTATGAGACTGTTTATTATATATTAATGGAGAATTAAATATCTTATGTCTACAGTGTTCAGAATTTATTTGTGAAAACATCATTATTTCTATATCTGTAGGATTTCTTTTTATTTTTTTATATATATTTTTTAAGAATTTTATTTCAAACAGATTTAAAGCAAGACCCATTTTTTTGTTATAAGATTCAATATTTTTCAAATTAACATTAGTATATTTTTTTTTCTTATAGTTAGTATATATTTTATTAAAGTACGTTTTAATTTTTTGAGGATTAGAAATTATTAATTGAGTCATTTTGTCTATAAGATGATCTTTATTTTTAATAAACTTCTTGTGAAGTCTAGTGTTATTATTAAAATTCAAAAGAGTTAGTTTTTCTATTGTTATATCAGCATTAAAGCCGCAGGAAATAAGTATCTGACTAGCTTTTTCCGACCATGGAGATAAGTGAGCAGTTCTTTGCACGATAATGAGACTATTAAGATATTTAGTTTTTTTGTTGGAAATGTTCTCTGCGTTAAGGGTTTCAGATAGCTTATTTAATTCTTGTGTGGTGAAGCTCTCATGTGAGTCAATTATATATACGTCAGATGATGAAACAGTTTTTGTATTCTTATTGATATATTCTGTTATTGAAGCATCTGGATTACATGTTATTGATCTAAAAATGTAGCGATTTTTTATCATTTCCTTGATATATAATAATACATTATTATTGATAATAATATCACTTAGAGATAAACTCATTGGACATATATCGGGGGCGACCTGGTTTCGACGTTGGTTGC